>OKWA01000474.1_pt1 | contig 21121 bp, 21 predicted proteins | sample 1606861 | NCBI WGS metagenome assembly OKWA01 (sample SAMN03281007, study PRJEB24777) | human gut metagenome | isolation source: fecal sample PR166 from 1 month old female Malay infant, vaginally... | reverse complement strand
TTTTTTATTATTTAAGAAAGCCTAAGTTGTCGTTCTTAAAGCATAGGCGTCCAATAAAATTCTTGCCAGAATGGATAATGGTAACCGTGAACGCACTTCATAATCGGGGAAAAAGGAGCCTTCTGATTTGAAGCCTACGAACGGAATTTCAATGTATTTCATTAAACTAGAGTGTTTGCTTGCAGTTAAAAGGATAGTCCCAATTTCTGAGTCGTAACAGTTTTTACCAGCGACAACTAATTCTTGGGTTTCTCCGTTTAAAGAAACAAAAAGAGCCACATCTTTTTTTGATAACTTTTTACTAATATTTTTAATAATTTCTGGGTCCGTATGCAGTTCACAGTATTTGCCAGCCAATTGAAACTTAACCATCATTTCCTGAGCAATTAATTCTGAAAAACCTCTAGCAAAGATAATAATCCGTCGAGAAGCCTTGATTTTTTGGATCGCATCTTCGATATTACCAATTTCAATCATGTTAATCGTGCGAGTTACTTCTTCTTCATTCTTTAAAATGGCCGTCCGAATTCCTCGGTCTACTTTTTCTAATGCTGAAAAATTTATATTTTGGTTTTCTTTATCTTTCAAGTGATGCTTGAAGGATGTGAAACCTTCATAGCCTTTCTTTTTCATGGTTCTTACAATCGTCGCAGTTGATACATTGGCTCGTTCGCTTAATTTTACAATGGAATAATCAGGGATTTCTAAAATATGTGTTTCGATAAAATGCCAGAGATATTGCTCTGACTCACTCAATTTTTGTTCCATAATGACCAGCCCTTCTTTCTTTCACTAAAAAAACATTTATAAGCCTATTTTTAATGAAAAAAAATAAAAAAGCTAGAGAAATTATGAAATTGTAAATGTTTTCTATATTTTTGCGAAAGAATGAAAACCTTTACATGGTATTTTGAGACATAATAAAGAGGAGAAAGGAGGAACTACAGTGACTATTTATACATGTACATTAAATTTAGCCATTGATTTATTTATCGAAACAGAAGAGCTAGTTCCTTTTGTCGTGAATCGTACGAAGGAAGATGATATTCAAGCAAACGGGAAAGGAGTCAATGTTTCCCTAATTTTAAAGATGTTAGGGATTGATAATACCGCTTTGGGAGTCAAAGCTGGTTTCACTGGGAACTATGTCGAGGACTATTTAAAAGAAAAAGAAATAACCACTGATTTTATCGAAGTCGCTGGTACAACGAGAATTAATGTGTTTACAAAAGTTACCCAAGATCAAAAGGAATACAAATTAGTCAATAAAGGACCAAAATTATCTGAAGAACATGTACAACGTTTTTTGAAAAAAATTTCAGAGTTACGTAAAGGGGATTATTTGTGCGTATCAGGAAGTTTACCACAAGGGGTTTCGCCAAGTATTTTGATTGAAATTAGCCGAATTTGTTTTGAAAAACAGGTGTTCTTAATCTTAGACAGTAGTTATGAAGAAATTTTAGATTGTTTGCCTTATCAACCATTTTTATTGAAACCAAATGAAGAAGAACTTCAAGAGTGGTTTCATACAGAAGTGCAGACTAAGGACGATTACATTTTTTACGGACAAGAATTACTGAAGCGGGGAGCCAAAAATATTTTACTTTCTTTAGGTAGTGAAGGGGCTTTATTTATGAATAATGAAAAGGTTCTTTCAGGTAATTCACCAACTGGAATGGTTGTGAATACAGCTTGTTCAGGGGATGCAATGTTAGGTACCTTTTTAGCTGGCTGGCATCAAGGACTTTCATTGGAAAAAAATTTAAAAAGAAGTATTGCAGCAGGTAGTTCAACAGCATTTCGCAAAGGATTGACAGATTTTTCAGATGTTCAGGAGTTAGAGCAACAAATAAAGATTCAAGAGGAGGAATAAACAGATGGCTACGTATCAATTAATAGCTGCTACAGGTTGTCCGACGGGAATAGCGCACACGTATATGGCACAGGAGGCATTGGAACAAGCGGCGAAACGTAAAGGTATTACGATTAAGGTTGAAACACATGGTCAGATTGGCATAGAAAATGAGTTAACACCTGCAGAAATCCAAGGAGCGGAGGCAGTCATTATTGCCGCCGACAAAGACGTTCAAGCAGAACGTTTTGCTGGGAAACGAATCATTGATGTCCCTGTCAGTGTGGGGATTAAAGAAGCAGATCGCTTAATTGAAGAAGCACTCGCAGGCAAAGGATCGATTGCAGCCGAAAACCAAGCAGTGGACGAACTTGAACAGGAGACACAAATTTCTTCAGGAAATGTTGGACATAGTATTTATAAAAACTTAATGAATGGCGTCTCTCACATGTTGCCGTTTGTAGTAGCAGGCGGCGTTTTAATTGCTCTTTCTTTTGCTATTTGGGGCATTTATTCATTTGATCCAGAAAGTAGTCAGTATAATGCTACCGCTGCTATGTTAAAAAGTATTGGTGATGCCTCAATGGGCATGATGGTGCCAATCTTATCTGCGTATATCGCAGAGGGGATCGCCAAACGACCTGGTTTGGTTGTGGGCTTTGTCGGTGGTTTGATTGCTAACACTGGTGGTACTGGCTTTTTAGGAGGGATATTATCTGGTTTCCTTGCTGGGTATTTCATTCTTTTATTACAAAGAGTATTTAAAGGTTTGCCTAAATCATTAGATGGTTTAAAAGCAATTTTCCTTTATCCAGTCATTGGCGTTGCAGTTATTGGTATCACTATGTCTTTACTAGCAGATCCGATGAAAGCTGTTAACGAAGGAATGATGAGCTTTTTAGCTAGTTTCCAAAACTCCAGTCCGTTGGTTTTAGGAATTATTGTGGGTTGTATGTGTGCCTTTGATATGGGAGGTCCAGTTAATAAAGCGGCCTATGTTACTGGGACGGCACTCTTAGCTCAAGGAAATACTTCTTTTATGGCAGGAGTTTCTGCTGCCTGCATAGCGCCACCTTTAATTACAGGCTTTGCTACATTATTCTTTGGAAAATACTTTGACACAAATGAACGCAATGCGGGGCTAGTGAACTTTATTTTAGGCTCCACACATATTACAGAAGGCGCTATTCCGTTTGCGGCAAAAGACCCATTGAAGGTTTTACCAATTATGATGCTCGGATCTTCAATTGCGGCAGTCTTAACGTATATGTTTGGGGTACAAGTGCCAGCACCTCATGGAGGCTTTCTTGTTTTACCAGTTGTTACTCACGCTGTTCAATGGGTTCTGGCAATTTTAGCTGGTTCATTGGTAGGCGGTTTATTGCTAGGTTTTGTACAAAAAAGTAGAATCGCCAAACAAGAGCAATCGTTATCAAAAAAATGAAATAACAGGAATTAGGAGTGGATGGAATGGCTTTTATTAAAGAAAATCATATTTTTTTAAATCAACAGTTACAAACGCAAGAGGATGTTTTTCACTTTTTAGCAAAAAAATCAACAGAATTGGAAGTTGCTCAGGACGCACAGGAAGTTTTCGATAAACTGAACGAGCGAGAACAAGAAGGAACAACGGGGATGATGAATGGATTTGCGATACCTCATGCAAAAGCAGCAACGATTCAACAAGCGGCCATTATCATCGTTACCTTGGACCAAGGTGTTGAGTGGCAGAGCCTTGACAACCAATTAACGGAGTTTGTGATTGCGCTGTTTATTCCAGATGCCGAAGCTGGCACGACACATTTGAAATTACTCTCTTCCGTTGCGCGCCTCCTATTAAGAGAAGAAGTTACTTCTGGACTGAAACAAGCAAGTTCGCCAGCTGAAATTGCTACGTTACTAAATAATCAATTAGGAGAGGGAACAGAATGAAAAAAATTAGTGAACAAAAACGTAAACATTTAGAAAATCTGGTAGATGATCAAGGGATTATTGGCGCACTAGCCATTGATCAACGTGGGGCCTTAAAACGCATGATGGGAAAATACAAAGAGGTGACTGCGCAAGAAATCAGTGACTTTAAAGTATTAGTATCTCGTTGCTTAACACCAGAGACTTCAGCAATTTTGTTGGATCCAGAATATGGCCTAGCTGCTGCTGAAAATCGAGCACAAACTTCAGGTTTGTTACTTGCGTATGAAAAAACGGGCTACGATGCTTCGACACCAGGACGGTTACCCGATAGTCTTGATGTTTGGTCGGTTAAGCGTTTAAAAGAAGCGGGCGCAGACGCGTGTAAATTTTTACTTTATTACGATGTTGACGAAAGTGAAGCAATCAATGAACGAAAGAAAGCTTATATAGAACGGATTGGTTCAGAGTGTTTAGCCGAAGAAATTCCATTCTTTTTAGAAATTGTCTCTTATGATGCAAACAATTCGGATAGTGCTTCAAAAGAATACGCTAAAGTAAAACCGCACAAAGTAATTGAAGCGATGAAGGAATTTTCAAAGGATCGCTATAATGTTGATGTTTTAAAAGTAGAAGTCCCTGTGAATATGAATTTTGTAGAAGGTTTTGGCACTGAAAGTCTTTATAGCCAAGATGAAGCGCAGGCCTTTTTCAACATGCAAAGTGAAGCAACACAACTTCCATTTATTTTCTTGAGTGCAGGGGTTAGTGCTGCGATGTTTCAGGAAACATTGAAATTTGCAAAAAAAGCAGGTTCCTCGTTTAATGGAGTCTTATGTGGTCGGGCAACTTGGGCAGACGGCGTGCTTCCATTTGTTCAACAAGGTGCTGAAGCAGCCGTTGCGTGGCTTGAAACAACTGGTAAAAAAAATGTTGACGAATTAAATCAGGTTTTAAGAGAGAGCGCAGTATCAGTCTTTGAAAAAATACAGTAATTAAGCTGAAAATATTTACTGAATTTGAACTAATTGGTCATCTGAATTAAATTTTTTCAGAAATCGTCTTCTTTAAGTGAACTCAATGTACGCAAACTCAAAAGATATGATATAATTATTTCGATATCGATGTATGAACACCCAAAAAGTAACATTGCTTTACTTTATTTGGGGAAAGTTGGGGTATTATGGGAATTCCTAAAGAAGGCGAGTTTGTAACCATTCAGAGTTATAAACATGACGGACATTTACATCGAACGTGGCGTGATACGATGGTACTAAAAACGAGCGAGTATTCTTTAATTGGTGTGAACGATCACACGTTAGTAACGGAATCCGACGGACGTCGGTGGGTGACTCGTGAACCAGCCATTGTTTATTTTCACAAGAAATATTGGTTCAATATAATAGCAATGATTAGAGAAAAGGGGGTTTCGTATTACTGCAATCTGGCTTCGCCATATGTTTTAGATGACGAAGCGTTGAAGTATATTGATTATGATTTAGATATCAAGGTTTTTCCAGATGGTGAAAAACGTTTACTAGACGTTGATGAATATGAATTTCATAGCAAACTAATGGATTATCCAGAAGATATTGACTTCATTTTAAAAGAAAATGTCAAGACTTTAGTGGATTGGATTAATAACGAAAAAGGCCCCTTCTCGCCCGAATATGTAGATATCTGGTATCAACGTTATCAACAGCTATCAAAAAAATAGCCGATGTAAACAGCCCACAAAAGGAGCTTGGAGCATTAGCCAAAATGGCTAATGCTCCAAGCTCTAAATTTTCCGATTTAATTGGTGTTATAGTTCTTTATTCATTTCGTAGTGTTCAATGCCAGCATCCATAAAAGGTGCGCCTGTTTTTTGATAACCTAAACGTTCATAGAAGCCTACAGCGGTGACTTGTGCTCCTAGAGTAATCTTGTGGTAGCCTTGTTCTTTGGCAAAATTTTCCGCCGCTTCCATAATCACTCGTCCATAGTCGGCGCCACGGTAAGCTTTTTCAACGGCCATTCGTTGTAATTTCATAACGCCATTTTCTAGTGGAAGCAAGCGACAAGTTGCGACAGCTACATGGTTCGTGTACAAAACAAAGTGAATACAATGTGCTTCATATTCATCGATTTCCATCTCTTCTGGTACCCCTTGTTCCGCTACGAATACGCGTTGACGAAGCCGGACAGCATCTAAATAAAGATCACTCATGGTATCTTTTGTTTGAGCTACATGCATAGAAAAACCCCCAAGTTCAGAATCTGTTTCTATTTTATTATACCACGAAAAAGTTCTAGCAATGAAGTATTCTCAATGACTGAGGGGGGAAGGTGTGATAAAATAAAACAGCAACAATTGAATAAAAATAAAGGAGGAGCCGCTGTGATTAATCGATTTAAAGAATCGAAATTATTTTTCTGGTCAGTTGAATTACTTGTCGTGGCCATGCTATTATTTATTGCTTCGAAAATTAATTTCTTATTTGCACCGATTGGGACATTCTTTTCAACGTTGTTTGCCCCAGTCTTAGTAGCAGGCTTTTTGTATTATTTACTAAATCCTGTGGTCAATCTACTAATGAAGACGAAAATGAAACGAATTTATGCCGTCTTACTGGTATTTTTATTACTAATCATCGCATTAGTTCTGATCTTATTAACAATTATCCCTAAGTTGGCAGATCAGCTAGCTAGTTTAGCATCAAGTATGCCAGATTTCTTTAAACAAGTGGAGACCTGGATTTATGAGATTGCGGAGTTACCTATTTTTAAACAAATTGATTTAACAAGCTATATTGAAAAAATGGATATTTCTTATGCCAATATTATCCAACAATTTTTAAGTAGTTTATCAAGTAGCTTAGGTTCAATCGTATCAACGGTGGCGTCAACCACCATTGTTTTGGTCACTGCGCCATTTATTTTATTTTATATGTTAAAAGATGGAGATAAGCTAGTACCAGCGATCCAACGCTTTTTACCTGAGAAAAGAAAAGATGATATTGTGGATCTTTTAGGACAATTGAACCAAACCTTATCCAGTTATATTAGTGGACAAGCGATTGAATGTTTATTTGTCGGTACATTTACGATTATTGGGTATTCATTGCTTGGCGTTCGTTATGCCTTTTTATTTGGTGTCATTGCCGGCTTTACGAATTTGATTCCCTATCTAGGCCCTTATCTAGGATTAGCGCCCGCTGTCTTAGTGACCATCTTTAATGAACCCGTCAAAGCAGCCTTATGTTGTTTAGTGGTGCTAGTGGTTCAACAATTGGACGGAAATATTATTTATCCAAACGTTATCGGAAAATCTCTAAAAATCCATCCATTAACGATTATTTTAATTTTATTGGTAGCAGGAAATTTAGCAGGTTTGCTAGGTATTTTCCTCGGCGTCCCATTTTACGCAATCTGCCGGACCATTATCTACTATGTTATTGATATGGTCAAAGCGGGTCGTAGTGAAAAAGTTACCAATGCCGTTCTTTTAGGGAATGAAACAAATACGAAAGAAAATAACGGTTAATGATTGAATCCGCTAATCTTTCGTGCTATGATTTTATGGATTAGGATAGAAAATAACCTGTCATAATACTGATTGTGTCTGTTTCTAAGCCTAACCATAAAAAGAGGAAGAACGTTAAAAGAGTACGAAAGTACAGCCTCGGAATTATCAACAATTAAGGAGAGAGAGAACATTATGAATAATGCTGACCCTGAGAGTCAGTCGCTAATTGCGCAACTTCTATTATTAGTCGTGTTGACGTTTATCAATGCCTTTTTGGCAGCGGCGGAAATTGCAGTCGTATCTGTTAACAAGAATCGTGTGGAACAAAAAGCGGAAGACGGCGACGCAAAAGCTCAAAAATTGCTTAAGGTATTGCAAGACCCCAATAACTTTTTATCCACAATCCAAGTAGGGATTACTTTGGTTAATATCCTATCTGGTGCTTCATTAGCAGAGACTTTATCTAGTCGTTTGGCCCCTGTATTAGGTGGCGGCGCCGCAGCTAAGAGTCTTGCCAGTATCATTATCTTAGCGTTGTTAACGTACGTTTCTATTGTATTTGGTGAATTATATCCTAAACGAATTGCCATGAATAAATCAGAAGAAGTCGCTCAATTGACTTCTGGTGCAGTCCGCTTTTTAGGAGTTATCGCGCGTCCCTTCGTTTGGTTGCTATCGGCTTCGACCGATTTATTATCCAAAATCACACCAATGACTTTCGATGATGCTGATTCGAAGATGACACGAGATGAAATGCGCTATATGCTTGAAACAGAAGGTGTTTTGGAAAACGAAGAACTAGAAATGCTACAAGGTGTCTTTTCATTAGATACAAAAGTGGCACGAGAAGTAATGGTTCCTCGGACAGACGCATTCATGGTTGACATCCAAGATGATGTCCAAGAAAACATCAATTTAATTTTAGGAGAAAATTATTCTCGGATTCCTGTTTATAGTGAAGACAAAGATAAAATTGTTGGTATTTTACATACCAAAACGTTACTAAAAGCTGCACGTAATTTAGGCTTTGAAAACATTGAATTAGGCGCGATTATCCAAGAACCATTATTTGTCCCAGAAACCATTTTTATTGATGATTTACTTTATGAGTTAAAACGAACACAAAACCAAATGGCGATTTTACTAGATGAATATGGCGGTGTTGTCGGTTTAGCAACACTGGAAGATTTACTAGAAGAAATCGTTGGTGAAATTGACGATGAAACAGATGAAGTAGAAAATTTATATACACAAGTGGCTGACAATGAATATTTGGTTCAAGGACGCATGTTAATTGACGAATTTAATGAAGTATTTGAAACAGATTTACACATGAGCGATGTTGATACAATGGCAGGTTACTTAATTACAGCATTAGGAACCATTCCTGATGAAGGGGAAAAACCTTCTTTTGAAGTGGGCAATATTAAGTTAACTGCTGAAGAAATGGAAGGCACACGTTTGCTAGTCTTACGCGTTCATTTCTACGATGAAGAAACTGTCGATGAAGAACCAGAAGAAAATCGTCGTTTTTTCCGTAAAGAAATGGAAGATGACGAACCAAGACGTTAAAAATAACCTGTGACATCAGTCGTTTTGACTAATGTCGCAGGTTTTCCTTTTAAAAAACAGCCAACAGCAGCTCTTTATTCTCAAGGCTTGACATGATATACTAGCAAAGGTTAATCAAAAATTATGCTGAAGAAAATAAATAAATAAACATCACAAGTGATAAGGAGATTTTTATGACGATCAATCAAAAAGAAGCAGTCGATAGTCGCCGTACGTTTGCGATTATTTCCCATCCGGATGCTGGGAAAACAACGATTACTGAACAATTATTATTATTTGGGGGCGCCATCCGACAAGCTGGAACAGTCAAAGGGAAAAAAACAGGGAACTTTGCCAAATCTGACTGGATGGAAATTGAAAAACAACGGGGAATTTCGGTAACGAGTTCTGTGATGCAATTTGACTATCAAGACAAACGGATTAATATCTTGGACACCCCAGGGCATGAGGATTTCTCAGAGGATACGTATCGGACCTTAATGGCCGTGGATAGTGCTGTGATGGTTATTGACAGTGCCAAAGGGATTGAAGCACAAACGAAAAAACTTTTCCAAGTTGTTAAAAAACGTGGTATTCCAATTTTTACCTTTATTAACAAATTGGACCGTGATGGACGGGAACCATTGGAACTTTTAGAAGAATTGGAAGAACTATTGGATATTGAATCTTATCCAATGAACTGGCCAATTGGTATGGGAAAAGGCCTAGAAGGTCTATACGATATTTATAATGAACGTGTGGAATTATATCGTCCAGAAAATAATGGCGGGGAGCGTTTTATTCCTTTAAAAGATGGCGATATCCCAAGCGATTTACCATTGCACAATAACAGCGTTTATCAACAAGTGTTGGAAGATGTTGAGTTATTGGTAGAAGCAGGCGATGAATTTAGCGAGGAAAAAATCGCTCGTGGTGATCAAACGCCAGTCTTCTTCGGTTCTGCTTTGACAAACTTTGGGGTTCAAACATTTTTAGAAACCTTCTTACAATTTGCGCCTGCGCCACATGCGCATAAAACAGAAGAGGGTGGCGAAGTAAGTCCTTACGAAAAAGAATTTTCAGGCTTTGTCTTTAAAATTCAAGCGAATATGAACCCAGCCCATCGTGATCGAATTGCCTTTGTTCGAATTTGTTCAGGTGTTTTTGAAAGAGGCATGGACGTGACCTTAGGTAGAACAGGTAAAAAAGTCAAATTAAGTAACGTGACACAATTTATGGCGGATGCCCGCGAAAACGTCACAGAAGCTGTTGCAGGCGATATTATCGGTGTGTATGACACAGGAAATTACCAAATTGGCGATACTTTGTATGAAGGGAAAATGAATGTTCAATATGAAGAGTTGCCGTCATTTACCCCTGAATTATTCATGAAAGTGACTGCCAAAAACGTAATGAAACAAAAATCTTTCCATAAAGGAATTTACCAACTGGTTCAAGAAGGAGCCATTCAATTATACAAAACATATTTAACGGAAGAATATATCATTGGCGCCGTAGGTCAATTGCAGTTTGAAGTTTTCCAATACCGAATGTCCAATGAATACAATGCTGAAGTGGTAATGACGCCAATGGGTTCTAAAATTGCCCGCTGGATTAATCCAGAAGATTTAGATGAACGCATGAGCTCTAGCCGAAACATTTTGGCACGGGACCGCTTCGACCAACCATTGTTCTTATTTGAAAACCAATTTGCGGAACGCTGGTTTGCGGATAAATATCCAGATGTTGAACTGAAAAGTTTGATGTAAAATTAATTTGTAATCAATCAGTAGCTGAATCTTTAGAAGATTGAAGCTCGCATCTTTAGCAAAAATCTACTAAGATGCGTTGGTTTGCAAGAAGTCCTTTTTTATCAAAATTTGATAAGAAGGGACTTTTTTCTATGAATTGGGAGGATATTATTTTAGAATTTTGTATGGATATTACAGTGAGAGGTTTTTCAAAAATAACAATCAAAAATTATAAATCAAAATTGAGAAACACAGCAAATTTTTTCAAATCAATAAATGTTGAACCGTCACAGATTGAAAAGAAACATATAAAAAGCTGGATAATAGATATGCAAGAAAAAGAAATGCAAGCATCGACAATCAATGTCAGTGTTAGCAGATTAAAGAAGTTATTTGACTATATGTTAATTGAAAAATATATTGAGTATAATCCGTTTGTTGATATCGAAAGATTAAAAGAACAAAGAAAAGTAATCTATCCTTTGAATGATTATGAAATTAAACAAATGCTGACAGTTGCTAAAAAACACCCATACAAACATATAGCACAAAGAAATGTTGTGATATTGATGTTGATGATTGAATGTGGGTTAAGGATTAGCGAAGTTTGCGAGATACGAGATGAAGACATTATGAATAATCAAATCATTATTAGAAAATCAAAAAATAATAAGGATAGAGCCGTCGCTGTCAGTCCGATTCTCAAAAAAGAAATAATAAAATATCATCGAATTAAGAAAAGAAAATATGGGCTGTTAGAAGGAAATACTTTTATTGTCAGTAATCTAGGTAAAAAATTGAATGAAAAAAGTATTTGGCAGATTATGCAAGAAATAAAGAAGCAAATTGATATAAGAGATTGTGTCCGTTTTTCAGGTCATACGTTAAGACATACTTATGCAAGTATGCAATTACGGAACGGATTAGATATTTATACGTTAAGTTTAAATATGGGGCATAGTTCAATTGAAATGACTCAAAGATATGTTCAGACGTTAAGTAGTGAAGATTTTATAGAGAAATCTATTAAAACGAGTACTTTGATGAATTTGAGGTGATGATTTTATTTAAAATGAAGGTTAAATTGTGTGTGTTGTTAATTTTAAATAGATATACTGGATGTTTTTGTCTATAAACTAAAATAAAACTTTAAAAATGTAAGTCCGATATTTTTTGTGAAGGCTTCCTGCTTATTTGTGATTTATTTTGTTTAAATGTATAATAAAATAGACAACTAATCGGGAGTGGTAGGATGAATATTACTTTTTTATTGGGAAATGGCTTTGATATTCAATGTGGGTTGCAAACGTCATATATTCATTTTTACGAATATATTTTAAAGAAAAAATATTCTTTAGATTTGTCCCAAGAAATGGATGAAAAGTTTGTTTCGAAGATTGATAATATGATTTATTCTGAAATTTATAAATCCAAAGATAATATCCAAACTTGGGCTGATTTGGAATTTCAATTGGGAGTATTTACGAAACGTTTAAAGGAAGAAAATCAGGACACCAATTTAGCTGACAACTTTTTAGACGATTTTGAAACTCTACGAGAAGATTTAAATGATTATCTTAAAGGTATTCAAATACAAGATGATGTTCAAATTAATGAGAACTTCTCAGAAATACTTTTTACCACTATGGATAAATTTTTTCACGGTGTATTTGAACAAGAACATGATGAAATTAAATCTATGTTAATTGATAACATTAATAGTCATTTTAATTATTGGGTTATATCTTTCAACTACACAAACAATTTACAAATAGTCCTTCAAAATTCTAGTAAGAATACAAAGAGTAATAGTTTCAATGGTTCGTTCCCTAATCAAAATTTTAACAAAGCGATTATCAATGTGCATGGAGTAATTGACCGATTTTTAACATTAGGATTGAATGATGAGAGCCAATTAGCTTCAGATTTTTTTGAAAAAGATGATTTAGAAGATTTGCTAAAGCCGGATTCACTTGTAAATAATAGAGAATATATGCGTAGAGATGCAGAGAATACTATCGAAAATAGTGATATTATTGTAGTTTTTGGAATGTCAATCGGTTTGACAGATAAACATTGGTGGGAAAAGATTGCTGAGGTTTTATTGAAATCAAGATATAAAAAATTGATTATTCATTTATATGAAAACGAAGCTAGTTATGTATCTCCTAGAAAAGTAAGAATAAGAAGAAAGAAAAAAGAAGACGAGTTCTTATCTCATTTAGATAAGTTAGAGTTGTCAGATGAAAAAATATCTCAATTAAGAAAGCAAATCTATATTGTGACGAATAGTCCATATATTGTTAATGTTGATTTAAGAAAGTATTTGAAACAAGTAGAGAATAAAACAGATAATATCATTGATTTTGAAACAAAAGATAACAAATTACCTGAAACAGCCACCTAGAAAAACTAGGTGGCTTTTATAAGTTTGATAGATTAGGTTTTGAATAAACCAAAAGAATGTTCTTTTATTTCTGAACGAGACCTATATTCCGAGGAATCAAGATATTTTTCGTTCATTCCAATTTTAGCTATAGGTGAAAAATATTGTCCATAATTTTTTAGATAAGGCATATAGTCAGATGTACCTGCACAGATTATGCTATTTGTATTATTATCTTTTAATTCCCCCAGTATAAGTGTGACTTCTCTGAGGGCTAGTTTTTTAAATCCTTTTTCAAAAAATAAGAAATTAGCTGTTCCAGTTATCGTGGATTTATATGCTATACAATCTGGTTTTTCATTATTAATTTGGTCTATTAGAACTATATCTTCTTCGGAAAAGGGGATATTCTTATCACATTTTTCTAAAATGTATTCAAAACCGAATCGTATTCCATCAATAATAATTAGAGGTTCTTCATTTTCTAATGTTGGAAAAGTGCTTGTCAAATCATCATAAGCCCAGAATGTAACTATATTTTTACTAGAACCATGTTTTAAAATTTCTTTACGGGAAGTATCTGGTGTGTCCGACCAATAAGATAATTTTTGATTTGGAAATAATTGAGAATATCTATTTGATGAGTTACTATCTCTTAGATTGCCATGAAACAGTTCGCTGGCAGTTTTTTCATAAAAATTTTGATTGAATTCAACGCATCTAAAGAAATCGAATTCTTTAGTTATCAGTATAGGCAGTGTGCTATGTTTCAAAACTTTAGATAGATGAGAGTGATTGGAATATAATTTGCTCAATGGTCTATTACTCCTTAAACTTAATATTTTATAAATACTTATGCTATAACAATAATATAACAAATGTTTAGAAGAGAGAATATGAATTGATAATTATAGTTTAGAATTTTTAATTTCTGTAAACTGTAAGTATTATAAGTTATGATATTTTATATGATTTTTAATAGTCAATAAGATTTGAGAAGTATTAATCTATAATTTGACCATCAGAATTCATTTTTTCAATTTCAACTATTTGTTGTTCATAGAATGGCGAGGTAGCTATTTTAATCTTTTTATCTGTTGAAATCGTTAAAGAAGAAATATAATGAGGAGTTACTGCCACTTTAGCAGATGTTTCTGACAACGTAATTAATAATGATTGATTGTCGCTAAAAGTAGTATATTCAGAAACAATAGCAACTAATCCATCTTTATTTGTTAGTATCGACAAATAATTAGGAGCTTCGATAATCCATCCAAATTGCATCTTGTGAGTATTCATTATATGTTCCAACTCTCTATTTGTTTTTTTGTTAGTATAAGTATAATAGTAACTTAAAAAAAGAAAAAGTGCGAGATAAGAAAATCTTTATAGTTTATTTCTAGAAACACTGATAAAAATGGCTGTAAAAAATTGATATATCAGTATTTATTTTTTAGTGCCGGCAAGAGATATCTTGCTTACTTAATAGCACTATCTAGGTTTAGTAAAATAGCTAAAATTTACGATCTAGATATATTTATATAACGAAATAGTGATAATTCATTGTTGCTTTAGTTGAATTATTTGTTTTTTTGAAATCAACTAGAACTATCTTCATATCTAGAATATATAGGTAAAGTTATATTTTTATTTTGTTTAGATATGTAGTGTTAAAAATAACGTAGTATGGGATTTAAATAGCCTGTGTTATTTTTCAGGGGTTTTAAAATTTATTCTTGATAAATTAATACTTAATATTTTAGAAACGCTTAGAATGTAATTGAGGCAGCATACAATCGATTCTGGAGATTTTGAATATATTTTCAGAAGAGAGGAAGTGTGGTCTGGCTTCTGTGAATATTAATTTAAGTTAATAGTAAGAAAAGTATGGATTATACGAGTTTTTTATATCTATTTTAAGTTGATTTTTCTTATAAGTTTGAGATAATATTGTATGATTGGAAAATTTAGAAGAACGGAATATAAAATAGAGTAATTTTACTTGTTATTTGATTATGGAACCGTATTCTCTAAAATATTGTTCTTTATTATTGTGATAATTCAAAAAATACACTCACAGATTAAAAAATAAGTCAACTATGCAAGGAGATATGATATGGTGGAAAGAGGATTTCAACCGTTAATTACTATCAAAGAAGCTATTGAAAATATAGACAAAAATATTTATCTATTACCTGCTATCCAAAGAAAATTTGTATGGAGCCCAGAGCAGATAGAATCATTGTTTGATAGTATCATGAGAAAGTATCCTATAAATTCGTTAATGTTATGGCAAATTACTTCAGATGAAATAAAAAATAATTATAGATTTTATTCTTTTTTGAGAAAATATAAACAACGTTTTGGAGAAATGAATGAATATTATAATTCTATGGGACGAACAGACAATTTTTTTGCAGTAATTGATGGACAACAGAGGTTGAACAGCTTATATATTGGACTAAAAGGAAGCTACGCAGTTAAATTAAATCACAAACGATGGGTGGACAATGAAGACAATTTTCCTCCAATGAAGTTATACTTAAATATAAAAAATACCTATAAGCAAGAAACAAAAATTGATAAAGAATATGAATTCAAATTTTTACGTAGAGATAAAGTAGAGAAAGAAAATAAATTAGGTGAAAAATATTGGTTTGAAGTAGGAAGTATTTTAGGCTTGTCAGATGAAAAAAATCGATGTTCTTATTTAGAAAAAGTGGGTTTAGAAAATAATGAATACTCCAAAGATATATTAAATCTGTTATATGAGACTATCAACGAAGAAAAAGTTTTAAATTATTACTTGGAAGATGAACAAAATCTTGATAAGGTATTAGATATTTTTATTCGAACTAATGATGGCGGGACGAAACTTACTTTTTCAGATTTGTTGATGTCTTTTTTAACAGTTCATTGGTCTGATGCGAGGGAAAATTTTGAGGAATTAATTAGAGAAGTTAACCAGTTCGGTGATTTTTCTATCACAATAGACTTTATTTTGAAAAATATGTTAGTTTTATATGCAGATGACATAAAGAGTAGAGTGAAAAATTTTAATGAAGATGTAATTAATAAAATTAAAACTAATTGGGAAAGGATTCGTAAATCAATTCTTAATGCTTTTGAGATGTTCTATAGATTGGGTTTTGAAAACAGAACGTTTCCTGCTAAAAATGCTGCTATACCAATTGTTTATTATATCTATGAAAACAAACTTGAGGATGAAGTTATAAAAAATAGATTCTTAGATTCCAACACGCAAAACGCCAATTCTCAACTCATGAAAAAATGGTTATTATTAGTGTTTTTGAAACGTATTTTTGGTGGGCAATCAGATAGTATCCTTCGAGAAATTCGTAAAATAATTGATGACTCTTCCTCTGGTGTCTTTCCTTTAAAAGAAATAATCAATAGTGCTAAAAGCAATCCTACAAAAAATTATTCTTTTGATGATGCAATAATTGAAGGCTTATTTGAAGTACAATGTGGTTCTGATGACGCATTTTTTGTATTGTCTTTATTCTATCCAGATTTAGATTATTTCAATCAAAATTTCGATATTGACCATATTCACCCAAAATCAAAATTTCAAAATAAAACATTTATGGAAAACCATTTTAGTAAAGAAGAAATTGAGAGGATTGGTAATAATTGGAATAAAATTGGAAATTTACAATTATTAAATAAGGAAAAAAATATTTTGAAGAAAGATAAGAGTTTGTCAGAATGGATGGAAATCAATCACTTGAATAACTCATTTTTATTTATTGATGAAGATATCAAATTAGATATAGAAAATTTTGAATTGTTTTATGAAAATAGAGTTGCCAAGATGAAACAAGATTTAAAGGAGCTTGTTAAATAATACCTTAGTGGCTTGTAATTCAACTTATTATCAGGTAGGTGTTATTATGAAAGATTTCGAAATTGGTTTACCTAAAGACGCATCGTTATTGGTAAATGTTACCGATAAAAATTTATACAATTATGATTTTACATCTTATTCATTATTGCCATTGCAAAGAATAGCTTCAAAATCGATAGCGGTAAAAATTAAAAACAGTTTATTTTCAAATATTTCAGAAATGAGTTTGATTGAAAATTTGTCTAATCAGAAAGAAACAGAGTACGTAGCTAGGATACCTGATTTTGCAAAGGAAAAGATAGATTCTGGAGAATGGTCATTTGGCGTAAGAAAAAAAAACAGGTGAAACATATGCTGTCATTAAGGATAATTTAAGTGGGGAAAATAAAAGTTTTGTTACTCTTGATAAGAAAATTGTAAAAGAGTTAGGTGTTCTACCAGAGTTATCAGCAATCCAAGGTCAGTTAGCATCAATTTCAGAGCAAATTGAGGGATTAAATCAAATTATACAAAGGGTAGAGAAAGGTCAGTATAATGAATAGATATGCGGGATTTTTTTCATCCAGACAATTAGTTGTTGAAGGATTAGCTTCAGAGAATGAATCGAACAAAAGAGAGCTATTGATTAGTTCTATCAAAATTGCTAATGAAACAATTAGCAAGCTAATGCTTTCTATTCACGAAGATGCAGCTCTTTTAATTGATTCAAAAACAAAATCAAAAGATGCACGTAGAATTGATAATTTATTGCAAACATCTTTAGGATATTTAAATTCTGCAGTCCAACTAAACCTAATAGCGTATACAGCTTTGGGAGAAAAACAATCTTTATTTGCAACACTGACAAACTATCACTCGTTTGTTAAACAAGTGTTAATGAAAGAAAACGAAAGCGGAAGAACTATTGCGTGGTTATTAGATAATGCTCACGTGGGTGATGATGGAAGAATTCAGGAATTAACTAATGATTTGTCTACAAAAATTGAAGTGCTCATAGCAACTTATAATAATGAAAGGACAGACGTGACTGAAAATGAAAGAATCGAAAATTAAGACTTGTAAGTATCCAAATTGCAACAAAGAAGTTCCATCAGATAAATCTTTATTTTGTATGGAACATAGTCGTAGCTTAAAGGAAAAAAGAAATTTAGTTGGAACTGCTTTAGGTAGCGTAGCTATTCTAGGAGTGACTACTTTAGCAAACAGTATTATCAAGAAAAAGATATAGTTGGAATGTTTAATCATGTTATAGTCAAAAGATGAATTTAATAGAAAATTAATCTTTATTGAAAGCCATTTATTAAAGTTTAAATAGTTTTATAATAAAAAGCCTTTAATTAGGCTTTTTACTATATTACGACATATATTTCATTAGATATGATTACTTATAATAATGTTTGGAGTTGAAACTTGTGAATGTGGACTATGTTCTAGATGAAAATGTTGATTTTTTTAAGGATTTTTCCAATAAAGTAATGGGGCAATTAACGGAAGAACGGTTATATGAAAATGTAGAAGATGAACGACTAAGATTTTGTTTCGCAGTATTTCAAAATCAGTTCAATTCTCTATTATCTTTCTTAAATGAAAAAGCAAATTATAATAATCATTTTAATGCAGACCCCAGTAGATATTTAATTATATTAATTGATAAATATGAAGAATTAGAGCATGCTTTATCTAGAACTGATTATGCTTTTAAAATGATTGATAATTATGTAGACACTATTCGATTCATTCAACCGCACCTTAGTAATTCTGGTGGGTCAGCTATTCCAGAAGACTATCAGTTGCTAACCATCGTTAAATACGAACCAATCATTTATTTTGAAAAGCAAATTGAAATTGTTAAGAAGAATAACAGTTTATATTCCTCTTTAAAATTGGTTAATTCAGGTTCTTATGCAATGGTTTATAAATTTAAAGACACTTTTTATAATCAAATTTTTGCGTTAAAAAGAGCAAGAAGAGAACTAACATCTGCTGAGTTAATACGATTTAAAAAAGAGTTCGAAAATATGAAAAATATGGATTCCTTATATGTATTAAAAGTTTATAGCTATAATGATGATGCGAATGAATTTATTATGGAATACGTGAAACAAACGCTCAAAGACTTTATTGATTCCAATAATACTAAATTACAATTATTTGAAAGAAAAAGGCTGGTTATTCAACTATTTAATGCGTTTAAATATATTCATTCTAAAGGGATTTTTCATAGAGATATTTCTCTATCCAATATATTAGTAAAGGAATATGATGACAAAACCATTATCTTAAAAGTCTGTGATTTTGGTTATCTCAAAGACTCTGATAGCACGCTGACTCGTCAAAACACTGAGTTTCAAGGTAGTTTGAATGACCCACAGTTAAAAATTATGGGAGCGGATAAATACACTATTCAACATGAGATTTATGCGTTAACTCAAGTAATTTTTTATATAATGACTGGGAGAAAGAATTTGAATAATAATAAAAATAAAGAAGTAGAGAAGTTCATTGATTCAGGCATGAATGCGGATTTATCTAACAGAGTAAAAACTTTAGAGGAATTGAAAGAAGTATTCTTGAAAACAGATTGGAGTAGATAAGTTTGAATATCCAGAAAGCTTTAATAGAACTTACAATAGATGAATCGGTCACATGTAAACAACTTGCCGATTTTTATGATACTTTTCATACTGATAAAGAATTTACAGATGCAGTGGATTTTTTAAGTAGAAGTATTCATGTAGATATGGCACAAATAAAAGAAGAACTCCGAAATTCCGAAGATAAGGGAAGTTTAGGTGTTTTGGAATATATACAGAAACACTATCCTTCAGCAATGTTGTTCATGAATCTACTCCCTCAAGAAAAACGCAGATTTATCCATTAAATAGTTTGGATTAGGCACAATTGATAGAATAGAAAAGTCACATTAAATAACATATAATTTTCAACTTTTGTTTTGTGATACTTGTCTAATCAATTTTCCTACTAAAATTATTGATTAAGAAGTAATAGGTATATTGAGAAAAACAAAGGTATGAACATTGCGTTGGTTTGTAGCAAAAATGGATTGCTTTCTAAGATTATTTATTGTATGATGAAGCCTGATGAAAAGGGACTTTTACAATTTGAAAACCAATTTGCGGAACGCTGGTTTGCGGATAAATATCCAGATGTTGAACTGAAAAGTTTGATGTAAAATTAATTTGTAATCAATCAGTAGCTGAATCTTTAGAAGATTGAAGCTCGGCGCAATCATTCTCAAGATGATTGCGCTGAGCTTTTTCTTCTTATAAGGCACTAAAGCAGGTGTGATTATTTTTTTTGAGATAGAATACTTATTATAACTAACCTATCAAGGAGTGGACAAGAACATGAATTTTTATGGCATCGAGTATTTAAAAAGCCAATCTAATTTAAATGATTACTTAAAGTATTTTTTTATTTTTGCTTTGTTAATCGGGCTAGTCATTGTATTTAGTTTTTATGTGCGACATCAAATTCAAACGAAATATCGTGAATTAAGTATTATTATTTTTTTATCATTATTATTTGTTTTAGGGGTTCAATATTCCAATTATCAACTGAACCAAAATCAGCATTCGCAATCTTCACAAATGGTACATTTTGTCGAACAAGTGGCACAGGAAAAAAAGGTTTCTCCAGAAAAAGTTTATGTCAATGGTACACAATTGGCTGACGGAACCATAGTTAAAATTGACGAAGTGTTTTATAAAATGAGTTTAAGTACGGATCAGCAGTCTTATACGTTACAAGAAACGTATTTATTAACACCAACGATTGAAATCATAAAGTAAAGTGAGGGAAAATTAATGCAGTTTTATAGTCCAATTATTATTAAATTTGCTTTAGGTATTATTTGTTTAATTGTCCAAATTAATTTGATGGGAAAAGGCAATTTGGCGCCCACATCGGCTATGGACCAAGTGCAAAACTATGTATTGGGGGGCATTATTGGTGGTGTTATTTATAATGATTCAATTACGGTGCTCCAATTTGTATTAGTGTTAATTTTGTGGACATTATTAGTCTTAATTTTAAAATTTGCAAAAGAACACAATCGCTATGTGAAGCAAATTGTGGATGGTAAACCCATTACTTTAATCAAGGATGGACAGGTTGTGGTGAAGGAATGTTTGAAAAATGGTATTTCTGCAAATGATCTGATGTTTAAATTACGAGCAAATGGTATTTATGAAGTCCAGCTTGTTAAACGGGCGGTTTTAGAACAAAATGGTCAATTAACAATCGTCGAATATGGCGATGAAAGTATTCGTTA
>OKWA01000472.1_pt1 | contig 21193 bp, 35 predicted proteins | sample 1606861 | NCBI WGS metagenome assembly OKWA01 (sample SAMN03281007, study PRJEB24777) | human gut metagenome | isolation source: fecal sample PR166 from 1 month old female Malay infant, vaginally... | reverse complement strand
AACTTGTAAATTACTTAAGTCAAAAGGAAGTTTACCATCATAGTCTTGCTCTTTACTTTCTTCATCACAAAGTAATATTACTGGTTTACCTAGCGTATGACAGATACCCAATTCATAAAAAACATTAGGATTGCCGTCACTCATATCAGCTATAATCATTGATGCCTGATTGATGTACGTCCATATATTTTCCATAACGTTTTGATTTGCGCCTTGTATATCGCCTGATTTCAAAACATTTAAATTAAATTTATCCTCTATTTTAGGTTTAACTACTTTTTCTAATAATTCTTTGCGCTTCTCATTGAATGGCATCACCAAAAAACACAAATCTGGATCAACACTAATATCACGGCTATGAAAAATTGGATTTACAAACATATAATCTCCACCTTCATAATTTACAATTTCCTTATTTAGTTGGGTAACAAGCTTTTTTAATTCCTCATCCTTTTCAGGAAAGCCTCGCAATATTTTTATAAATTCCTGTAGATTGTCTTGCCTATCAAAAACATTATTGAACGATTGCATATATTTGATAACCATATTTTCAGGAATAGTGATTACAGTTTCAACTTTCATTCCAAGAACGTTTAAAGCCCAGTGTTTCATTGACTTAATATCGCCAAACATTTCATGGATTGAACATTCTCCAGGAATTGCCTTTGAAAAATTCATTCCAATATTGAATTCCCCATTATTTTTAATCACAAATATATTTGCTGGTTTTATAAATCGTGGATTCATTCCATTATTCATATCAGCGATATTAAATAGGGTATCTAAAAAATAAGAAAATTCATCTAAAGAATATCCATGAATTTTTTCACTTAAGGGTGCCATTCTAAAAGGCAATGCTTCCCATCTATATTGAACCATTTTATTTTCACCTCATCCATATAATACAAAAGCCCGGTCATAATAACCAGGCTGAGGTAAAAATAAAATGATATGTAGTTTAACGTCATTTCGGACAATGACGGCCTGTGGAGTTGAACCCAGAGTAAGCGCCGATCCAACGGGTACTTAATCATTCTTTTCGACAATACCAATATATGCCCTTTTATCCCCGCGTGGTACCCGCTTGATCCCCGTTCGATTCCTGATTCATCCCCGATTTGAAGTAGACGTGAAAATCAGGGATTAATTGGCGATCAACACGGTATACTGCACACTTTGGCTCAATGATATCCGCGAAATCAAGGCAGGCCCGCTCTTCTAGTGCCTTATAGCCATCATCGCTGTATCGTTCTAGCTTAGGAGCCAGCTCTTTAACGTACATACGATCTCTAAAACCCGGTAAAAAACGTTCTTTCAGAATGACTCTGGACGAATACCGACAACTTCGAATAGCATCGTGAACGGCGTAAATTGCATGCAAACAGTCGGCAATATCGGCCAGGCGATCATCAGTCGAGTTAAAGACCGGGCTACCTTTAATGCCAGTAAGATCTAATTGTGGAGATCGCAAGCCGTAGTCGCCTGCTCTTAAACAGATTCCTTCAAATTGGTTATCGTCCCAAAAGAAATGACGCACTTTGTCAGTTGTTGCTTGTTTATCAATTTGTGGAAACAGTCCCATGAAGTGCACTCCTCGTTGTATAATTTGATTGATATTTGTTTTTAGAGCGCCCTGCATGGGTGCCTTTTATTTTGTCAGCCTCACCATCGCCAAACCGGGATTCCGACTAACAGCCACGCTAAGCCATTAGTAATCAATAACGCCACTAGGACGGCCAGGATCCACTCGATAAAGTCTCTCAAAATCTAACCCCTTCCTAGAATGTCACGTAATGCTCTCTTAGCCATTTTAATCCAGTCATAGTCAGTTGACCCACCCCGTTCGTTAAGTGGCGTCATCGCCAATTCTTGGGCTAATTTGACCGCTTCTTGCCAGTCATCGAAGTCTAGTGCCGTGTCCCGGTAATCTCTGGGGTGGTAATTGAACGGCTCCATCTTGCTGATAGTCACAATTGGTTCATCGCCTCCAAAGGTATCAAGTGATGGTGCCAAGATGGCTACCTCGTTAATCGAATAGTGTAGGTTGACGTCGAAATCATTCTGATTCTTTAATTCTTCGTAGGTCATAGCTTCCTCCCGCAAAATGGGCAATACTTGATTTTAAAAGTGCCTTTAGGTAATCCCCGTACTCCCCGTCCTATATGGACCGACGCATTTTTCAGGAATAAGATATCTGTCAGCCCCAAAATGTCGTGGTGCTCCTGACAAATAGGGCACTTTGTTTTGACGGATGCAGTTACCTTGTCGACACCTATTTGCAAGTGTGAGGTGCTAGAGCCGTTCGATTTTTCACTGTAAAAATATTGATGGTCTTTCATCGTCATTACAATTCCTCCTCATGAAACTCGGTCCATCCTACTAAACGGTAAACGTCTACGAAGTACACCTCGGATTTACCCAAATAAGTAACAACAAAGCGATAACCATAATGGCCCAGATCACTTTTTAGCATTGCCTTAACGTTTTTTTCAATTTTGCTAAACCAGACAATAGACACGTCTTTTTCATCAATCACGTCTTTTTCATCGACCTTGTAGTTTAAGTATTCAGCTACCAGTTCCTTAGCTTTGCTTTCAAATTTTGCTTGATTAAATTTAGTCATGATTAGTCCTCCTTGCCACTTTTAGGCCAGTGGTTTTAGTTGCACAATATCGGCCTTGAATCGGCTGATCGGAACTCCGATGACCTGTGCAAGTATTTCCGTTGGGAAAGCCACCCCGTACTCACTGTTGAGTATTCCCGGCAATTCTCGTGCTTGTAAAACGTTTGCGCTTTCCAATAAGTCGAGAGACTGATGTAAGAGTTGCGGCTTTGAGGGCTCTACGATACCATCGAGTTTCTCTTTCTTTCGCCAGCCGCGAGCACTGATGCTTTTTTGAAGGCGAAGGTACTGATCGGCATCGATTAAGCGGAGCGAACGAGCTCGGTGCACCATTGCACCGGCAGCTACGTGCCATTTCATCTTAAGGCGAATATATTCATTAAGATCCATTAGATTGCCACTAATAGATTTCTCAAATGCTTGCGCGGGTAACAAAAATTCTGAAGCAAATTCGTCAGCTTCTTTTTCCATTTGACGATATTCTTGAGTGTCAAGAGTTTGTGGCTCCACACTATCTGAATGAAGGATAAAATGTCCCAATTCATGTGCGAGGCTAAATTGCTGACGAAGGAAAGTTGTGCTGTTAGCATCTACGAGTACGACGTAATAGCGGTGTTGGTTGACATCGACATAGCCGCTATGGGCGTCAATTTTTTCAGAACCAGAATTCACGAGTGCTACCAAAATACCATGATTTTCTAGAAGTCGAAGTACATTTTTGATTGGATCATCTCCAAGCTCCCAAGACTGGCGCAGCTTGATAGCAGCAGCCTTGGGGGACTTTGATGTGATGTCCTCCTGAAATAGCGAAGGAAACTCAACATATTCACTGAACATGTTCCGTACAAGGCCGGTTGCTTTTTTGTACGTTTCACTTGGCATTTTTTCAGACTGGATGGAAGTCAAGCGGCTTCTAAAGTAGGTTCCTTCATCTTTATATTCAAATTTGTTGGTACCAGTAAAAAAATCAACTGGGAATTGAAGCTCCCTGACAATTTTCTGAAAAACTTCAAGACCCGGCTGAGCAGTTCCTCTTTCATATCGAGAGACCATCTGTTTTGAAACACCGGCTTTTTCGGAAAGGCTTGTAATGGTTAGCCTACGATAGCGCCGAGCTTCCCGAAGACGGTCACCATTCAATTCAAAGCCCATTGTGCAACATCCTCTCTAATTTCCACCACCAAGTGATGTCAAACTCAAATTTCACCACGTCCTCCTACTGTGCCTTGTCGTCCATGATGGCTTGCTTTTGCCACCAATCCCATTCTGCTTTAGCGTCTGCCTCTGATCGAGGTTCAAAGTCGTCGTACTCCGGGAGCTTGTCCATTAGATCACCTCCGATTCACTGCTTAAATCCATACCCAATCAGTCCTTCTTTAACGATTTTTGCTGGTCACGGTTATCTACACAGCATTTAATTGTGTAACCTTGACGCATACGTTTTGCACTTTGTCGTATACGTCCATATACATTTCGCCTTTATCGCCGTTAAACGTGCACTCAAAATAATGATTGGTAAAGTGTGTACCTAACAGTGCCTTGTGGTTCTGCAAGGTCTTAGAGTACCAAACAACGAAAATATCATCGGTACTGATACCGTCCATATTTTCAGCATTGTGCCCCAGCCATTGCTGAACTTTAAACTTTGCAAAATTGATAAATCTTTGATTAGTCATTGTTGCTAGTTCCCTCAGAAACGCATACAACATACTATCCATTTCTCTTATCACTCCTAAATTCATCTAAGCTAACGCCTAAGGCATCAGCTATTTTGACCATGTTTGTAAAGCTAGGTTCTGATATTCCTCTGCTATACGAGTAAAGGGTGTTATCTAATATTCCCGTTAGCTTTGATAAACGATATATCGACATTGACTGTTTATCTAATTGTTTTTGAACTAAATTCCACAACATATAGTCGTTCATCCTCTTTTTAACCACAAAATAATGTGGTATAGTTATTTTCGCAATTAATAATAAAACTCCTTTTGAATAATTAATTGCAATCTAATCACAGGTGAGGTGATATTCATGAGTAAGCCATATATGTTAACCTACGATTTAAACAATCCCGGACAAAATTACGAAGAATTACGTAAAGTTATTGAAAATGAAATTTCAAGTGGTGCTTGGTGCCATTTTTGGGACTCTACATACCTTCTTCGTTCCAATAATTCTGCATCCGAAATTGTTGATAAACTGCGAAGTATCATTGATGATACTGACCGTTTGTTTGTATCAGAAGTCAAAACTGGTTCAGACGCAAATTATTCTGGTTGGTTAACTGATAAGCAGTGGTCATATATCAAAGATAATATTTTAGGATTTTAAAGCCTATCAAATTCTTCTTTTGTCATAGGTCTTTTACTAGCCCGGTCTCCTTTCGAGGAGGCCTTTTTTATTACAAAATCATATTCTTGTAAATCGCCTTTGTTAGACCGGCGAACCTCACATAGCTCGTACTCGCCAGTTAAAACACAACTAATAAGTTCTAATAAAATTTCTTTTTTGGTCATTATTTACCTCCAGCTCACTTGCTTCCACGTTTTCAATCAAGATATCGTTGTCTTCATCCCATAAGTCTACTGTCTCATCTTGCCAAGTAGAGTAGATTGTAAACTCCACTTTGCGCCACTTAACCCGGTCTCCCGGCCATAAGTTAACTGTCATCATACCTAACCTCGCATATCATCTAGTCCTTTAAAATCGATCGTGTTGTCTTTACGTTTGGTAATCATCCGACTGATTAGTTTTGGGTTGTACATCTGCACCAAATCACCCGATGTGTTGTTGGTCGTAACAATCGTTGACCCGTGATGCGCATTTTCGTACTCGTCATATCTGGCGTCGGCTACTTCATACAACCACTCCTGCATGTCCTTCCGAACTGGATTGAAGTGTGATCTCCCTGTACTTTTGTCGAATATTTTCATCCCAGCTTCTGTTCCAAAGTCATCAATGATCAATATCGGAGCTTGCTTGGCCTTTTTCTGCAAATCTTTGAGCCTATGACCAACTTCCGGATTATCGAAACGTTCGCTAAACATTCCAAATATCTTTATCGTTGAAATAAACAAATACGGTTTTTCGGCTTCCTTAAATACCTTGTCAGCAATTGCCAACGCTAGACTGGTTTTCCCAGTTCCTGGTTCGCCATACATCAGGACGTTAAACTGCTCACCGGCAATCATTCTATTAGCTAACTTCCAGGCGCTGTTACCAACTTTCCGCGCTAATTGAGTATTATCTTGCATGTCAGGCTTCCATCGCTGAAAGGTAAAATTCAAAGGTCGGGAACCTGACCAAATAGAATCTCGCAGCCAACTTTTAATTTTTTCCTGGCGGATCTGTTTGTTCCACTCGCTAATCAAACGCTGTTCACGCTCTTCCTTACGTTTTTTCATCTCCGCAAAGACTGCTGGATCCTTCGTAGGATCACGGTCTTGCTCTCTCATCATTGCCACAATGTTTGGTGGCAAATTTAATCCTTTCATATTTCCTCCTAGAATTGATAACCCTTAGCACGGTTTGGTTGTTGATCCATGATTGGTGTTGCATATTCATCATCAAACCGGCCATTAAACCACGTGCTTCCGTTCATCGGCTTTTTCCATTGGTTATCTGCTAGATCCTTCTTGTAGGCTTTTAGCTTTTCCATTAGATACTCATCGGTATGTTCTTTTGATTCCTTTCGCCATTTCTTGTAGTGACGAAAGGCTTCTTTTTTCCCAGCTTTGTTTGGGTATTCTTTCCAAATCGACTCAAAGCTTTCGGACAAATGATCGTTGGGCTTGCCCGACGATATATTTGTAGTAGTCTCTGAAGTATTCTCTGGTAGTCTATTGGTATTGGTCTGATCATTTTGATCAGCTCCATCTGTCCAAATTGATCTCATCGTCTGATCATTTTGATCACATCGTCTGCTCATTGATTCGAGCTTTTGATAGTCAATTCGATACCACTTGGTATTATCAAATCCCGCCTTATTGAAGTTGCCGGTAACGATCACCCCTTGTTTTTCTAGGCTGGTAATTGTTCGCCGGATTGTTGGGATTGACCAGAATGGAAATTGCTTTTGCCAAGCGTTGTAAGTGTTGTAAATCCACTTGTGGCCAACCTCAATGTTTGATGACTTTTGCAACCAATAATGAATTTGTTGAAGTACGATCGCCTCGTTAAGGCCGATTGCCTTAGCTAGACTTGGAAGGACTTGTAGAGGTGGCTCTTGAATTAATAGTCCCATTTCTTAATCCCTTTCTTTGTAAATTCCTTGTAATCCAATCCTCTTGAGTGTTTCTTTATCGACCTTGATTCCCATTCCTGTAAGCTTGTACTTAATACAGAAGGATTGATATCCGATCTGATGGAATTCTTGGTGATGTTCACGGCACAAAGCTGATAGTCTTGCCTGGGTATGATCGAGATGGTTTCGATTACGCCCCATCCCGACCTCATCAATATGGTTAATGTCGGCGTGACGTCCACAAATTAAGCATTTACGGTGTTTAATACACTGATATTGAAAGCTACTTTCATCTCTGGGTAAAAGCATGTATCCGCTCCTAATTGGGACGTCGTACTCGAAGATGAATTCAACTACATCATCGAGTAAGTAGCGTGCTTCCGTTACTGAGTTGCTTGTATCATTGGCTAGGCTAATTTCATCGCCTTGAGTGCGGATCGTATACCTAGCGTAAAAGTATTCTTTTAGCCAGTCGACTGGTTCGCCTGACCATCGCCAAATGTCTTGCAGTAAAGCAAAGAATAGTGCCCGCTGTTTTGGCCGGGCTCGTCTTGGGTCAGCAAATTGAAACTCAACCTCAGCTACCTCGCTACCGTTCCAGGTGCCAAGACGTTCAAATGTAGCTTCGGTGGGTTGCTCGTCAGGCTTTATGATCCAGTAACCGTCACGCCATACCGCTTTCCCAGTGGCCATTAGAAGGGTAAGTCGTTAGGGTTGACCGACTGTGGCCCTCCAGGCGTTCCTAAGCCCTGTGAGCCATTTTGGGGTTGATTAGGGTAATTACCCATATTGTTACCTTGTGGGGCATTTTGCGGTGCTGGAGCCTGTCCAGCCTGTTGGTTAAAACCATTACCAGCTTGTTGGTTGTACTGCGGCACTTGATTTACCGGTTGATTTTGTTGTTGATTTAATTGTTGTGGTGTCTGGTTAGGTTGCCGATTGTACTGTGGCGCTGGCCCTTGCGGTTGGTTGCCGCCTTGTTGGTTCCGTGGTTGGCTTAAAACGAAGTCAACATGGTCGGCCCGAACGTCTAGGCTAATTCCAGTACCACCATCGTTACGCTTGTATAGGTGAGTGGTAAGTGTGCCACTCACCATCACTGGTTGACCCTTGTGTAGATAGTTGCGGACAAAATCGCCACGGTTACCCCAGACGGAAACTCGGTAGTATTCTGCCTTCGTGTTACCTTGTTGGTCCTTTTGCCTCCCATCGACCGCTACATCAATGTTAGTGACGATATAGTTACCAACCTGGCGTTGTTGTGGTTCGTTAGTTAATCGTCCTTGGAATTGGATAGTTGCTTCAGTCATTTAGTCCACCTCAATATCTGTTACGTGCTGGAATCCGGATAGTTCCTTCGTTAACCGGCAATATTCACACTTTCCACAGTGTTTCGGTGCTACTTCACCGTTCATGATTCGCCAGTATCGTCCTTGGTTTTCTTTGATCTCATCAATTGCCTCTTGCATTAAAAACTTGGTATCGCCTTGAAAGTCAAAGGCGCCTTTATCTGGTGGGGTTTGCTTGCTAACCGCGAACAAGTACGGTTGACACTGCTTACCAAAGGTTTGCTTGATCAACTCTTGGTAGATCGCCGCTTGCATGATGTAACCCCGATCCTCAATGAAATTCGTCCAAATTCGGTTAGCTGGATCCCAATGCTTCTTGTGAATATCATCAACCGTCTTGAGGTCGCAAAAGTAACCCTTAGCTAAAACCAGGCTGTCGATTTTACCTTTCCATTCGTGGCCACCAATCTTACCGGTCACGATTACTTCTTTTTTACCTGGCGTATAAACAAAGTTGAACCACTCGTCATCTTCTAGCGTCTTGATCATCTTGTCGGCCAGTTTAAACTCGGCTCGTAAGTGGCCGTTAGGATTGGTTTTCGTTGGCTTGGTCATCATCAGTTCCCGGTTAGTTTTCGTCCCGGTTTCTGACCGGTCTAACCAAGCTTGGTGTGCTTCCGGGCTTTCGAAGTATGAGTGGATGTAATTACCAACTAACAAAGCTGTCGGGCTTGATGTCGGCTGCCAATCTTCCTTGAGCTTTGCTAAAGTGGCGGCTTCACACTTTTTAAAGTCTTTGTACAGGCTAAAGCTCATGTACTCCCAATCGGTTTCGTGTGAGTAATAATTTTCGGCGGTCAACTTAGGCATTTTCGTCACCTTCTACAAAATCGTAAATGGAGGTTTGCCCGTCGGGTAACTCTTCCTCGTTTCCCTTGCCCGTGTCTTGAGGAGCCGGCCTAAAATCGTTTTTACCGTCGGATTCGATAGTTTCCCCATCTTCAACCTTTTCGGCCTCTACGGGCTTCTCTGGGCCTTGTGGCGTGTTGCTCTTTTTTTCGGCTGCTTGTGCCTTCTTAAAGTCGGCTAGCAATTGTGTTGAACTTTCCTCTTCGGTGGTGGTCGTTACGTCCTTTGGCTCTTCGTACTCTGCTTCGGTGGCGGCGTTAATTGAGCCAGTCAGCAAGTCGCTATCGTCTGATGTATTGATGAACATCTTAGCGGCCCGGTTTAAAACGGTCCGTTTGGCCATCTCGTCGCTAAATTTCTTTTGCACGTTGTTCTGCCGGTTGCGACTTTGCGCCCATGACGTGTCGATTTGGGCCTTCGTCATAACGGTATAGTCCACTCGCCCATTCGCCAGCTTGATAAAGGCAAAGGCCCCAATTAGCTCTTTGTCCAAATTTGTAAATGATGGTTCAAACTTGGTTACGACGATGTGCCCAATCTCATCGGCACCGATTTCAAACTTGTCGCCGCGATGCACGACTTGGGCATCGATATCCTCAATGCTGGCAAGCCGTTTTAAAGCGGCAATGGTACCGAAATATGACCGTTGCATTTGAAGCTCATTGCCGTAAACGATGAAGTAACACTGATTCTTGGCCGGCGAAAGGCCCTGAATCGCCATGTCAAGCAAGGCGTTAGCAATGCTTGATTGTGAGCAAACGGTTAGTGCCGGACGTCCTTGCCGGTCTTTGACACCTTGCAACCGTAAATAAGCTGCTTTCAGTGCATTTTGAGCGCTATAATTCGTTGGCAGCGCTAGTCCCTCGTCTTTCAGATCCTCCAGGCGGCCTGCGACCTGGTCGGTTAATTCCCTAACGTTTACTGGCCCTTGTGTTTGCTGCTGTTGATACATGATTAAAACCTCCCTGTGACTTCGTGCTTCCAGTCCTTTGCGTACAGAACTAATTTCTCTGCTTGCTCAATAATGGCGTCATGCTCTGCGATTGCTTCACTACGCGTCATCGGTTCGTGCAAGGCCAGGCGGTTAGTATCGTTAAGCAGGTGCTCGCCAGCTTTGATTAGCTGGTTAGCCACTTGACCAACTTTAATTTCATCTGGTGTCATGTTAAAATTACCTCGTAAAATCTTTTCTTATACGTTTTTACTGAAGCCTAGCGGTGCCGGCCGCTGGGCTTTTTTAGTTGCGGAAAACATTCGTCCATCGAAATTAAGGCGAACGGGATAACGGCGGTGAGCGTCATCGCAACGTCGCCACGATTACACTCAACGACCGTTAAGACCGCTAGTGCTATATAGGTAATTAACTTAATCATTTGGTTGCCTCCCTCTATATCTTTTCGTTCCAGTTGATTTCGTCATGGTGTTTTCGCAACCACTCCCGAGCGGTTGGAAGATAAATTCTCGTAACGTTCCCTTTTCCGTGAACCCCCTTTACCCACCCTTGCGGGTTATTTTCAATCTGAACGGCTGGGAAAGCATCGAATACGTGAAGGCGAATCCATGCCGGCGCTTTCCCGGCGAATAAGTCATCTCTGGCTTCGGCAAGTTTCACCCAGTCCCGTTGACCCTCTGGTTTAATCAGTGGAGCGACCAGGGTAGCTAACTCTTTTAAGTTGTCAGGGCTGAAATTAATCTCCATTGCATCACCTTCTTTCTGTTAAAATTTAGTCATCTCCTAATGAAAGGAGGTGAAAAAATGCCAAAGCAAATTTGGGTCAGTCCTCGTTCAAACGGTTGGGCTGTTAAGAGTTCCGGAAGTACTCGTGCTTCTAAAATCTACAGCACTAAATCAGAAGCTATTAAAGCAGGTCGTCAACAAGCTATTAATAATCATGCTGAGTTGGTTAGTCAGAAGCGAAACGGTCAGATTAACTTAAAGAACTCGTATGGTAATGACCCAATGCCTCCTAAAGATAAGGACTAATCCTTATAGATTGGCATAAACCGCACCCTGAGGCCTTCTACGGTTTCACAGTCGTCATCTGTGATCACCGCTAAGGTCTTGGGGCTTTTTTCATCTGTCTCAACAATGATCCGTGAGTAATCGGACATTGGTTTTTGACACTTGTTAGTTGCCTTTTCAAACTCTTTAGCTGTTCTCATTATCTATCCCTCCTTTAAAACACGGATTAGCCGTGCACTTTGCTCTGGACTTAACTTAACTTCGGCGATCCTCTCGCCGGTTTTGGCATCAAAATTCTTCACTTTCATAGTCTTTTTTCTCCTTTCTGCTAGAATTGACTCATCTCCTAACGAGAGGAGGTGAATATTGTGGATTTACACGAATTAGCCAAGCAAAAAGCTCAGCAAATTCTTAACACGCAAGGAATTGATGTTAACTGCCCTAATTGCCACCAACAATTTACAGCTCACTCAAACCCTGCTAACTGCCCACACTGTGGCGGTACTTTTACCGTTCAATTCAATGTTCGTTGAGTTAGCTTAACGGTAAACTTGTCCAGTTCTTCCTTAGAAGGATTGGACTTTTTTAATTCGAAAAGTTCAGCTTGCGTCAATCGATGTGATCCACGATACAAAGCAACATCGATTTCTATTGAATTCATGCCCTATGCTCCCTTCTTTTCATCTTCCGTTTCGATCAATGGAAGAATGCCATGCCGTTTAAGGATAAGAATTAATTCCTATAAACCGGCATAAACCGAACCCTGAGGCCCTCTACGGTTTCACAGTCGTCATCTGTGATCACCGCTAAGGTCTTAGGGCTTTTTTCATCTGTCTCAACAATGATCCGTGAGTAATCGGACATCGGTTTTTGACACTTGTTAGTTGCCTTTTCAAACTCTTCAACGGTTCTCATTGCCACCACCTCCTACAGCCCTAAGTCGTCGTCTTGAATCTCCAGTGCGTTGTCTTGGAATGCCTTCAACGCTTCAGGGAAGTAGTGCCAAGCTCCATCGTGATCGCGGTAGCTCATATCGGCATCACGCTTAACCCCTAGCTTGTTGGCCCACTTTCCGATTGCAATTGGCGATACGCCAATGATGTTGCCAATCTCGGTCGCTGAGTATTCCCGCAGTGCACCGACCGGCAATGTTTGCATGGCACGAATGGCTTCATTGCGGAAGTCAGTGGCCATACGTGGTCGCTGGTAATCGTCAGCAACTTTGCCAAGCTCCAGATACAGCTTGACATCTTGATTGCGCAGCTCGTGTGCCTTGTTGACGTTCTGCTTGCGCATTTCAATCAGCCATTCTCGCTTGTACGCGAGCTTTTCATGCTCCAGACCACTGTCGATTGCGACTGCCTTGCCGTTATGTTCAGCCTCGTACTCGTTAAATAGGCTGACATACGTTGCTGTAAAGATCGTCCCTTTGCGACCTGCCAGCTTGTTGGCTACAAATTCGCAGCCCTGTTTAGTCAGTAGGTAGCATTTGTAATTTTTGCCAGTACCCGCTTGATAACTAGAATCGATGAAGAAATCATCAGAATCCAATTTTGGATTTTGATCTAAATCGTTGATGTAACGGTCGATATCACGTACTAGATGAGCATGAGTTTTGCCCAACATCTTAGCCACGTCTCGACTGTCAATTACTCGTTGTTTTGACTCGCCAACGTAGCGAATCACTGATTTTTCATTTTGCATTGTGCGTTCCTCCTAGACTAGTTCTTTGTCACGATTCGTGATTTTATGGCTAAAAAAAATAGATTCTACGCTTGCGCCATAGTAGTTAGCAATGGAAATTTTTGTTGCATCACTGCCATGCCTATCTCCGGCTTCTAGCATTGCTAACATGGACTGTGAAATCCCAATGTGTTTAGCCGCAGTGGCCTGCGATTCCCCTTTATCCTTTCGTAATCGGATTAGTTTGTAGTTAAGTTCAGTCAAATAATCACCTTCTTTCTTTGTCACATTACGTGATTTAGATTACGTCAATTATAGTAAATCACTTTTTGTGATATGTCAACCACAAAAAGTGATTAAATTATATATATATTTTCAATCACTGTTAGTGATATGATTATCACAAGAAGATTCATTACTATAGAACGAATAGAAATGAGGTGTATCTAAATGGCTGTTGGGGACAAAATTGCAGAATTAAGAAATCGTCGGGGTCTTTCTCAGTACCAATTGGCAAAAATGCTGAACGTTGCCACCAGCACTTTAGGTATGTATGAAACTAACAAGAGAAAGCCTAATGTCGAAATGCTTGAAAAAATAGCCGATGTGTTTGATGTCACCACTGACTACCTGCTTGGTCGTGACAAAGCCAACACCAAAAATCCACAGAACGACCTGTCGCGTAATCAAAAATTGGTAGCCTACTCCATCGACCCAGACATCAGTGATGAGGAGCGCCAGGCAATCATTGAAATGGTACAGGCTGCCAAGAAGTTTAGGCGCCGTATCTAGGTGGTAGCATGTCCGATCTGGAAATTATCGAGGATCTGTATCCTGAGCTGCGGTTTTGGTCAATTGATGTACCTAACCCACACTTTCACGGTGTGATTATAGGCCAGGATGTTTACATAAATGAAAATGATGATGACTTAACTAAGCTAAAAACTGCTTTACACGAGGCATTCCACCACGAAATGGATTGTGGTGATCTATCTAACAATCGCCAAACGATCGTATTAAAATCAGAGGGTGCAGCACGACGATTCGCAGATAAACAATTAAAATTAAGCATATCGGATACGTCCAACCACTGATCGACGTTAAAAGCTGTTAGGAGGAGGACTTCGAGATGAAGTTAAAAATCAATATGTGGACAGCAATTTTCGATATTGTTAATTGCATTTTGTTTGTTGTTTCTTGGTTTGTAATTGCCGGAACGGCTGTTATGGACGCCACGTCTGGCACAAATGCTACCGGTGGTACAGGAACATTTTTCTACATCATGGCTTGGATCGGAGTTGCGCTTAATATTTGGGCTCTGGTTGCGTCAAAAAAGAATGATATTTCTATTGTTGGCCCGGTTCTTGGTATTATTGGAAGTGCCCTGTTTGGAGTAACTGCTGCTATGGCTTTCCCTGCACTTGTTGTCTTAATCATTGCAACGGTATTCACTTTCCTTCAGCGCCCCGCTAAAGGCACTCAACAAAGCAATTAGGATTAGCAAAGTCGGTCATAATGGCCGGCTTTATTTGTAGCTTGATTTAATTCGATGAAGAAATCTAACGCGCGCAATTTTGCGCTCGTTGCCATATCACCAGGATTCAATTTTCTCCACTTGTGGAGAATCATCAGAACGCAATTTTGCGTTTTGGCTCATATCAGACGGGCTCAATTTTGAGCCGGTTAAAAGTTGGCCACAATTAGACAACGCATAATCCAATTTTGGATTTTGATAAAAGAATTGAGCCGAATCCAATTTTGGATTGGGCTCCATATCACGAGAGCGCAAAATTGCGCTCTCCTCCAAATCGTTGATATGTCGGAGGTATTTATGAAGATAGCAGTTTACGTTCGCGTCAGCACTCTAGAGCAAGCGGAAAGCGGCTACTCAATCGGAGAGCAGACCGAAAAACTCAAAAGCTACTGCAAAATCAAGGATTGGCAAGTCGCTAAAATCTATACTGATCCCGGTTTCTCCGGATCATCCCTAGACCGGCCAGCAATGCAACAATTGATTAGTGACTGTAAGTTGGGAGTCTTTGATGCAGTTTTGGTTTATAAGCTAGACCGATTAAGCAGGTCACAAAAGGATACTCTTTACTTGATTGAGGACGTCTTTAATGCTTATAACATTCACTTCATGAGTTTGTCCGAAAATTTCGATACGTCAACGCCGTTTGGTAAGGCGATGATCGGGCTTCTTTCTGTCTTTGCCCAGCTAGAGCGGGAACAGATCAAAGAACGGATGCAAATGGGGAAGCTTGGGCGTGTTAAAGCTGGCAAGATATCAGCATGGTCTAACGTTCCGTTCGGTTACACTAAGGTTAAGGATAGTTATGATGTTGATCCACTGCGGGCTGGTATTGTTAAACGCATCTATGCGGACTATTTAGCCGGCAAATCTATTACCAAGATTATGAAGGAGCTTAATCGAGAAGGTCATATTGGCAAAGGGGTTGCCTGGTCATATCGAACAGTCCGCCAGGTTCTAGGTAACGTCACATATACCGGTCGGATTATCTTTAAAGGCCAAGTTTACGACGGCTTGCATACTGGTATCATCAGCAAGGCCGATTGGGACGAGGTGCAACGAGTGCTCAAGATCAGGCAACTAGACCAGGCTAAAAAGAGTAACAATCCTAGACCATTTCAAGCCCAGTACATGTTGTCTGGCTTGCTCAAGTGCCATTATTGCGGTGCTACACTAGCAATTGCTAAGAGTCACACCAAGAACGGCCCGCTGTGGCGTTACGTTTGCCCAACTCGCCATGCCGGCAAGTATCATAGGAATAACGCAGCTAGGTACCGGATCCCACCAGTCAATTGTGAGCTGACGTATAAGTATAAAGATGATCTGGAAAAGGAGGTGCTCCGTGAGGTTAAAAAGGTAGCACTTAATCCCGATGCGGTAGTCGCTAGCCAAGACGACGGTCAACAAACAATCGATAAGCAAGCAATCAAGGCGCAGTTAGCCAAGATTAAACGGCAACAGGCAAAGCTGGTGGATCTCTATCTGTTGAGTGACGACCTAAATGTTGACCAGCTTCACGACCGGGCCGAAAAGCTCAAAGTACAAGCTGATGCTCTCCAGGCACAACTTATCCATGATACCAAAAAGGCCGACGCCTTCAAGAAGACGGCGACCGATGCTAAACAGATTGATCAGCTAGACTATGATCATCAAACCGCTATCGTAAGAATGCTCATCGATCACATCAACGTAAGTAATACTGATTTGGATATTTACTGGCAAATCTAATGGCCGCTTTCAAAGGCGGCTTTTTTCTTGCCCAAAACAAAAAGATTTAGAGAGTGCCATTTCCACCAGGGTAAAGCCCTTGGCCACCCGTTTTTTCAATTTCTTTAACATTATTCCACCACCTGTAATGATTGATAGATTGGCATCAGGATACTTAAATACATCACCACAACCACAGCAGCTATCATCACCAGAATCAGCGGCTGGGTTAACTCCAACAATTGCGACGACCGTGACGACAAGCGCTGATAATTTAACCGGGCCACGGCCGCTAATTCCTCCCCTAATTCCCGTTGGGTTAGGCCCCGGTTTAAAAATGAAGGCAGCTCCCTTGGTAAGTAATCGAGATGTGAAACGACGGCTTCTAGTGGTCGTCCTCGCGCTAGGGCTCCACTGATCTTTTGACCAACTAAATAAAGCATCGAGCGCTGATCAAATTGACCAACCAGCCGGCTAATTTCTTGTAGGGACATCCCGTTTTCGACCATCACGGCTACGTTGGCCACTAGGTAGTAGGACCAGTAGTACTTGGTGGGTCGCCCAATTACCGGCAGGGTGCACAAGAAGCGGACGCGCTGCTCTGGGTCCATTGTCATCCACCGGACGCCCAACAGGACCACTGAAGCGAGTAGTGCCCCCGCGCACGTTAAACCAATTGTGGTAACCAACGGGGGAATGGCCAGCTCCGCCCCGCTGCCCCAACTAGCGACCTCGGGGAGGACAAAGTGAATCACCATTACGATCACTAGAACTAAAAAGACCAGTAAAATCACCGGGTACTGCATGACCGCCCGTAAACGGGCCCGTTGCTTTGCTTGCAGTGCCAGGAACTTGCCCACCTGGTGAATCGTTTCCGCCAACTTACCATGGCGTTCTGCCAAGCGTAGTTGGTAGTAAGTATCGACCGAAAGCCAAGGGCCCAGCGCCTCGGCAAAGGGCTTGCCCATGAGCATTGCCTGGTCAATTTCATCAAACATCCCCTGCCACTTCGGGTAGAGCCGTTGTGACATGTTTACCAGCCGGCGCAGGCTAATCCCCCGGTCAATACCGTCCCCCAAGAATAAGAGCCAGTCCGCCATTTGCCCCTGTTTCATTTTAACCGGCCGCGAATTCTTCCGCCGTTTCCTGCGTAATCTTCCCATTTGCTACCGCCTCCCCTAAGTGTTTCACCCACAGTGGGGTCACCTTCCTCGTTTCCTTTTCCTGCCCCGGACTGGCAAAGTCAAATAACACCGCCGCCCCTTCGCTAGCTAGGGGAACCAGGCGTTGGTAACAAGCCCCAGTTACCGCTTGGGCTAAATCCAGTTCGCTCACCCCCAGTTGGCGTAGGCGAGTGTAAACCCCACCCGCGCTACGGGCATGGACCGTTGCTAAAACTAGCTGCCCGGCCAAACCCGCCCGCACCGCCATCTTCGCCGTCATTGGGTCGCGCACCTCGCCAATGATCAAAATGTGGGGACGGTGGCGCAGACTCACCCGTAGTAGTTCTTGATAACTTAACCCCGCCAGTTCGTTGACCTGGGTCTGGATAAACCAGGGCTCTTCGATTTCAACCGGGTCCTCGATCGTCATCACCACCTGCTCTTTTTTGACTTCGCGCGCTAAACGGTACATGGTGGTCGTCTTCCCCGATCCTAGGGGACCGGCAAATAAGACCAGCCCCCGCTGGCGAGCAAACCGGTGTAAGTTCTGCCATTGAGTGGGAACCAGGAGCTGATAGTCGGTGCTAACCGGGTAGATGAAGCGGATGACTAACGATTCTTGCCCCGTAAAATCACCCACGGTTGATAAGCGCAGGTTGACCACCCCTTCCTTACTGGGCCAACTGATCCCGCCTGACTGTGGCCGCCGGTGCTCAGTGACCGCCATATTGGCGCGGTACTTAAAATAAGCGATTAGCTGTTGTCCCCCGGCCAGCGTCAACGAACGCCGTTCCTTTACCTGCCCCCGTTCAAAGGAGGCTAACCGGTAGCGACCCTGGTGGGGCAAAATATAGGCATCGGCCACCCGCTCACCGATCATGGTGGCCATCTCTTTTCGTAACCAACTTTCCACGTTAATCCCTCCTTGTTTACTAAGTACGGAGGACACGGAAAAAGTGACGAAATTAATGGCAAAAAATCTAGGGCGCTAAAAAGGCCGAGGGAACAATTGGGTTCCTCTCAGCCCTTGGCATTTCCGATTATTTAGTTAGAGAACGTGAGGTATTTAATCCTACTTAGTTGTACGGTCCCTTTGACCAGGCCTTATTTGGATGCTGATAAACGGTAAAGGGTCGCATTGGTACTTCCCATGGCACCCACGCCTTTGGTTTGGCTACTTGTGCCACCATATGCACTGGCACTCACCTTGGTACCGTATTTTTTGACCCACTTAACAATTGCGTTGTTATTGGTGTGGCTCGAAATGTAGAAGTATTTAACCTTCCCGTCCTTGACCAATTGCTTAAATTTCTTCAGGGAAATTGCGTTATCGGTCCCGTTATAGCCCCCGATCGTCATCACGGCCTGACCGGTCTTGATGATGTACGGGGCGGCCGTATTGGAATCGGTGGTGGCAAACAGGTAGGTTGTTGACTTGCCATTATGTTGTTTAAGGTATTTGATCAGTTGGGTATTCACCGTACCAGTGCCAAGTCCGGTGGCCGCACCGCCACGACTCAGTAGGGACGGTCCGGTGGTCGGAACGGCCGCGGATTCACCAGAGATCGTTGAGGTCAGGGCCCAAAAACCCGGAGCCAAACAGAGGAAACCTACCCCTAAGGTTAAAAAGAGGCGTTCCTTAGCTGGGATCAAGGTCATCATGACCAACGCAACCGCGGTCAAAATCAAAATAACCAAACTTAACCACGGATAGTAAGCCCAAACATAATAGGACTGAAGGCAAGCGGTGGTCCCTAAGCCCATGAATAAAAGGTAACGCAACCAGCGCGCCCTCTTATCATCCCTTTTCGACGTGGCCTTTTTTAGCCCACTTGTAATGGCCAGGGCCGCTAATACCGCCAACGGAGGCGCTAGCATGATGGTGTAATAAGGATGAAAGAAGTTAGCAACGCTAAAGAAGGCCCCAACGGGGATTAGCCACCCCGCCCAATAAAGAACATCTTGTTGCTTCCGGTTAGTCTGCCACCACTTCTTCTTACGATCGTACGCAGCCAAGTAAGCCGCTACCATTCCAAAAAGGGCCAATGGCAAGAACCAGCTAATTTGCCGTCTCAATGCCGTCTGGAATAGGCGGGTCACCCCAGCGGTCCCAACGTTGAAGATACCATTGCCACCTTGGCCAGCGCCCCCCTTCATACCAGTTGGGCGTCCCTTGGTGGTTTTTGGCATACTACTTAACGACTTGCTGGAAGGCTTCCCCCCGTTTGTAGTCCCCTTCTTCATCCCGCTGGTTGGCTTAGCCTGCCCAGTTGGGGCTCCGCCAGCTGGCTTTTTCATTCCCCCCTGCTTAGTACCACCCGTTGGGGCCCCGGTCTTAATTTTACCACTCGCTTTAGTCCCCATCCCAGAGAAAGTCCCCCCGGTTCCAGTGGTTTGCCCAAATAACCGTTGCGTCCCGTTATAACCGAACGCTAGGTTCAAAACCGAGTTGGTTGAAGAACTCCCAATGTAAGGGCGCGTACTTTTACTTGTCGAATCAACCGCCAGGGGCCAACTGAGGCTAACCACGGCTAAAGCCAAGGTGGCCAACACGGTCTGAGTAAGTACCCTTTTCCAATTCTGCCGACTAGCAACCCAGTAGTAAAGATACATGGCCGGCAAAACCATGTATGCCTGTAACATCTTGATGTTAAAAGCGACCCCCACTAGGGCAAAGGATACCAATACCAGCCATCCCCGTCGCTTTCGAACCGCCCTTTGTAAAACCCAACCGGCTAACAGTAAGAAAAAGACCAGCGTGGCATCCATGTTGTTAGTTCGGGAGTCGGCGACCACGATCGGGGTGATTGTCATAAAGAAGGCGGCTATCCGTGCGGTTAAGGGACCAAAAGTTGGCTTAACCATCTTGTAAATCAAATAGACCGACCCGATTCCAAACAGGACCGAGGATAAAACGATACTCCAACCGTGAAGGCCAAAGATTTTAACACAGATAACCATAAACCAGAGGGCTACCGGGGGTTTGTCGACGGTGATAAACCCAGCCGGATCAAAGCTAGCATACCAAAAGTTATGCCAACTTTTGGACATGCTAACGATAGCTGCCGTGTAAAAATCGTTAGCACTGCCCGCCTCCCAGATATTCCACCCGTACATGAATAAACTTTGAGGATTTTTACGCTAAAGCGGGGTTAATTGTTTATAAGGTTCTTAACGATCCTGGTTTTATAAATAAAAAAAGCTGCGACATCCCTATCGCAGCTCCTTTGGGGAAAATAATGAAACACCCTTATTAGTTGATAACCACGTAGTAGCTTGGCGTGTAAGCGGACATGCTCGTGATCTTAACCGTTTGACCAGTATCTGGGGCTTGGATAAAGGTCCCGTTCCCGAGCGAAATCCCGTCGTGGCGCGGTGCACTATCGGAGCCAAAGAAGACGATCGCCCCAGCCGGTGCGTTTTCAACGTCGTAATGGTGGGTTCCCAAGGCTTGTTGTTGGTAAGTCGTCCGGTAAGTAGAACTCAGGCCATATGCCCATTGAACTAGCCCGGAGCAGTCAAAGCCGCTCGTGGTATTTCCACCGTATACGTATGGTGTACCGATTACGGATTCGGCACGGGTCACCGCTTGGGCGGCGCTGTAAGTAGCCACTCCCGACGTGCTTGTGGTAGTCGTGGAAGTGGTGGTCGTTGATGAAGCCGTTGATGAGCTTGCTGAGGACGCACTAGTGGCTGAGACCGTCACCATCGTGGTGTTGGCCGTACTCGTGGCGGAAGCGGAGCTAGCAGCACTGGAGGTGGTGGCAGAAGATGCCACCGCACTCGTGGCTGAATCGCTAGATGCACTTACTGCAGAGTCGGCACTAGCAACGGCGGAACTAGCACTAACAACGTTGGTTGCGCTCGTGGTACTAGTAGCGCTAGAATCAGCAGCCGAATTAGCACTAACTACGGCGCTACTTACCGCACTCGTAGCGGACGTGTTCGTGGCCACTTCACTGGCACTCGAACTCGTCACACTCGAGCTTGGCGCTGAGTTAGCACTAGTGGCGCTAGTAGCGGTGCTCGTCGCCGTTGAACTGGCCGTGGCCGCCGTGCTTGAAGCACTGGAGCCCCCACTC
>OKWA01000445.1_pt1 | contig 22446 bp, 23 predicted proteins | sample 1606861 | NCBI WGS metagenome assembly OKWA01 (sample SAMN03281007, study PRJEB24777) | human gut metagenome | isolation source: fecal sample PR166 from 1 month old female Malay infant, vaginally... | reverse complement strand
TCAAGGGTTTTTATTATGTTGACAAAAAAACTATATTATTGTTATATCAAGGTTTTAAATACTTATTTTTGAAAAAATACCTCTCAGACTGCATGAAGAATCAAAATGTGGTTAATTATACTCTTAAAGTTATCTGTGAGGTGTTTTTTATATTTACAAATATAAAAAGGTTGATTTATCAAGGTTTTAAAGAGGTTGATTTTTCCTGATTTTATTAATTAATTTGAAATAAATAAATGACCATCAAGAATCCTTGATAATTCAAGCTTTTATTAAGCAAATTTAATTATTAAAATTCTAGAGAGGAAAAATCTTGCTTTTAAATAGATTATGACTTAAGTAAGCAAGGCGGAGCCTTGCTGATATCTAATGCAGAAAAACACAAAACCTTGGAAATAAAAAATTCTTCTTTTTTTCTTTGTTTTGTTTTTAAGGTCTTATTAAGTAAGCAAGCGAAGCTTGCTAATACCTAAAAAAGAGAAAATAAAAAAATTCTTCCTTTTTTTTCTCTTGAGGTCTTTAAAGGTCTTATTTAGTAAGCAAAGCTCCGCTTTGCTAATACTTAAACTTTTTGAAAAAAATAGAAAAGTAAGAGAAAAGGTTGATATTATTGATAAATTTGATTCTTTTTTCTCTTTTTTAAAAATTCTCAAAAGTCTATAAAATATTGATATATGGACATTTTCTCACCCTCAAGAGGGTGGAAAAAACCTGTCCCTATAATGAGTTTATCTATAAGGTATTTTTAGGAGCATATATATAAACAAGAATATTTGGCTTTCAATATTTATTTTAAGGTCTTTAGGAGTGTTAGAAAGTATTGATATATAAAGGTTTTTCTTCCACTTTTCAGGTAAATAAAAAAATACTTACAAAGCCTTTAAGTTATTTAAGACTTTATAAGTATTTAAATTGTTTAGAATCTATATTGTTTCATTTGATAATGTTCTCCTTTTTCTAATGCCTTTAGATATTTTTCCCTTTCTTTGTTTGAAAAGGCTATTACTTCATCTATTCTTCCCATAAATTCCTCTACTCTTTCAACTTCAGTCAATTCATAGTAATATCTTTTTTCATTATCTGATAATTGGTTGTAAAAATATTCAGGTGAATTTGGATTATCTAAAGGGTCAGGTTTTTCATATATGTGTGATAAATCAGCATTCATAAGTTCTTCTTTTGTGAAAGATAAAAACTTTTCATTAGTTTTAAGACTTTTTCCCATCATTTTTAGCATTGATTCCAGCTCTTTAGCTGTTTTTTCATTTCTTTCTCTTTCAGTTAATTTTTTCTTTTTCTTCTTAGTCATAATAAATAATTCCTCCTTTTTTTATGCTACTTTATCTAAAAAATTGATTACTTTTTTAAGCTCAACTTTAGTCATATCTTCAATATTCTTATGTGCAATTTTATTGATAATTTTAGATTGTTTTTTACTGTTTACTAATACATATTTTAAATCTTGATTAGTTTCAAAAATATTGACATTCTTTGATTTCAAAGTTCTTACAGTTCTATCAGTTATATTTAAATCTTTAGCTATTTCTTCATTTTTTAAAATGTTTTTAAATCTATTTACATATAATATTGATAAGTCTTTTTTTACTTTTAAAGTCAGCTTAGGTAATTTTCTTACTTCTCTTTTTCTCAACTTATCTCTTAATCTACTTTCTTCAATACCTATGATAGTCTTTAATTCTTTTTGTTCTAATGCTGTGATATTTAGATTTTTAATTAATGCTTCATTAGTCCATTTAGTCATTTTTAGGTATTTTGCTTGCTCTTCAGCATTACCTTCTTTTACTTTTTTTAAGTAGTAATTCAACATACTTTTAATTTCTGATTCAGTTTTTTTGGACTTAAAGTAATCATTTACTTCAAAAGCTCTATTTAAATTTAGATAAATACATAATCTTAAAAATAAATGTCTACTTTCTACTTCCCCATTTCTTAACTGTATCAGCTTAATTAAATCATCTATTCTATCATTGTTTAACTTCTTCAAATCAATTTTTGTTCCATAATTTTTAGTAGTCTTTTTTCTGCTTTTCTTTACTACCTTTTTAGTAGCTTCATTTTTAGGATAGTAATGCTCTGCAATTTCAGAAATATCATAGATATTTTCTTCATTCAGCTCGATAATCTCAATAAATTCAGGTGCTTTTTTGCAGTTATAAGTGTTTGGAACTCTTAAATAGTTTGAAGGAGCAGTTGCTTTAGAATCTCCACCAATTTTTTCAAATGTTTTAGCAATATTCTTATTTGTTTTAGTGTAAACAGCTTTTAATCTTTCCATTTCTTCAGTTTTATTAAATAAATTAATGTGTTTTAAGAAGAAATATATATGTAAACCATGTCCACTTCTAATAATTGCTGAAGGTTCTATTTTTAATTCATTATCTAACACTTTTAAAGCTTCATGTTCTTCTATACCTTTTTTTTGACAATCTATATCTAAAAACATTGCATATAGTCCTAATACATTGCTATTTTCTCTATTATCTTCATTTTTAGAAAAAGAATTAGGTGTAAAAAATATATCATTTTTAAATGAGTAGTTTTCAATTCTATTCACTACACTTTTAGTAGCTATTTTTGTCATTGATTTTACAATGTTATTCTCTATATTAGTTACGTAAACATAACCATTTAGATTAGCATATTCATGATTATACATAGCTTCAAATAATTCTTTTGTTGTAATCATACCTGATGGATACCTCCTTTTTTAATTTATATATTTAGATATTAATAGATATATTTTCTTGACAAACCTTTCATACTCTGCTATACTTACAGTATAGTAATTTTCAAAAAGTTGTTGTAATCATAACTTTAATTATTTTCCTTTTTATGTTGGAGTAGCTAGTCACTACTCCTATTTTTTATGTTTATTTATATGTTGCATTATAAAAATCCAAGAATTTTTTGGTAGTTTTCTTACCCCAATTTTTATTCCCACTTATATATTCATGTATATAAGTTCTTGTTATTCCTGACTTTCTGGCAATAAATGTAATTTGCACTCCTTTATTTTCCACTAAATCTATTAAAATATCTTTTGTATTCATGATAAATACCTCCTTTTATTTTTAAATCTACTTAAACATATCTGTCTACATATTTAATCATAACAAAATAAAACACTTAAGTCAAATTTATATATCTATTTATATTTAAATATAAAAAACTAATAGAATCAATACTTTTACAATAGTTACTACTTAAGACAACAAAAAAACCAATTCAGACTTATTTTCTGAATTGGTTTTTATTCTTAATATAGTTCTACCCCCTATATTAAGATTAGGTATTTCTTTAACATATCTAATTTGTATTTTAATTATATCTATATTATACAAAAGAAAAGTCTCATTGTCAAGTATATATATCTAATTTAATTCAGATATATTTTTAATGAGTTTTGATACTTGTATGATATAAAGTCAATTCTTCCTTCTTCTTAAATTTTAGGAGATTATTTTCTATCTCTAAATATTCTGTTTTTGACTTTAGAGCTTTGTTTATGTCAACAAAATAACTATTAGCTATTATTGATTCTACTTGCTTTTGTATATGTTTAATCTGCTCTTTCTTATTGTTTTTAGTTGTGTGATTGTAAAAATCTGTCAAATCTAAATGTAAATCTCTGTTGTATAATTTACTCCTATCAATTATTTTAGAACCTTCTGTTGTTTCTACACTATATTTCTTCTGCTTTTTTTCTTCTAATCTTTCAAATGATTGTTCCGAACCATTTATACTGTGTATGAACTGATAAAATTTAAGGATATTACCTTCAGAATTAATGTTGATATTGATTAGAAAATCAATACCTAACAACATGTCTAAATTATCAGATTGTAATATTCTCATATCCATTTTTTCTTCCTCTGCTTGTTTTAAAAAGCAATATATTTTAAATTTCTCTAGTAGAAAACTATCATATAATGTATTTAGTCTATAAAAAATAGCAGTCTTTAAATCTTTATGTGCTTCAGTTTTTTTAAATTCCTCTATTTCTTCAGGATTCCAATTTTTGTAATTGTTGTAAAAATCATTAGCAACAATAGGTGCTAAATCCTTTATAAATCCTAATTTATTACCATAATTCTTTTCAAAATATTTTGATAATTCAATCTGAAAAAAGTTATGCTTATTAGAATCTTTTACTATCTCTTTTTCAAAAAATCCAGTTTTATGAATATCATTAAACTCTTCAAAATGTGGATTGTTTAGTATCATATTTTCTAAATTTGTATAATCTTCAGTGGTATACTTCACTACCTTTCTATCCATTATTATTTTCACTCCTATTTTAGCAATACACTATAGTTTGTTGATTCTTTTTCATATTGTTAAGTAAATCAAAATACTTATTAAATTCTTGATTACTTTCACTTTTATTATATTTAGATGTATTTAAATATATAATTTCTTTTGCTTGTTCTTCAATACCTTTAATTTTATAATATGTGCTTTCTGTTTGATAATTAGTATCAATAAAAGGTAAATGTAAGTCTTTAATATACTCCACTGTTCTATCAAAATAGTATTTTGTATTATCTGAAAGATAAATAGTAACTTTCTTTTGATACTTTTCTTCTAATCTTTTGAAAGATTGTTTAGAACCATTAATACTGTGTATATTTAAGTAAATACCCTTAACTTTCACTATAAAATCAATACCTAAAAAGTTGTCTAAATTTTCATTACTATATATTTCAATATCTATTTTATTATCAAAAGCTATCTTTAAAAGAGTGTAAATCTTAAAATATTCACTACTAAAAGCTTGATAAAACTTTTCTAATCTGTATTTAACTGCTATTTGTAAATCCTGATATTCTTGTTTACATAATGTTTTATACATTTTCAACCGATTCAAATCATATTTTAGATAGTCTACTAAATAGTCATCAGTAATTGTTGTAATCAATCCTTCAGTCACAAAATCTTTGATATTTTTGGACTTTTTAAATGTTTTATGTGTATCTATCTGTTGAAAATCATATTTATTAAAATTTAAATATATTTCTTGATTAATTGATTGTATCTCTTTAATACTTACTAAATCATTCTTATTAAAAGCACTTTTAAATTGATTCAATGCTTTTAAATAATCCTCTTTTTTATACTTGATTGTTTTTATATTTTTTGTCATGTTCCTCCCTCCATATATTTTTTATTGTAAATTAGTAACATGTCTTAATTCTATTTATAGCAAGTTTTAAATCAGTTGTCAATTTTTTGTATCATCATTAAAATAACACAGTAAAATCAATGGTTTTCAAGTGTCTAATTTTTATCACATTTAATTGAATCTAATAACAGCAAGTTATAATCCTTTATTATCAGGAGGTTTCCAATAAAAGATACATAAATTTGACAAGCATTATATAACAAGATATAATAGAATTATAAGAAATATATTTACACCTAATTAAATATAAAATAATAGGAAACCTCCTGATTTTATTGGATTATTTCTATGTAAGTCTATAAATCATTGATATTTCAAGGTTATTTAAGTCTTTAGCAGACTTTTTATTTTAAATCAGTAAGCTAGACCAAAAGGGTATTGTAGCTTGATGAAACCATTTTGAATCTTGATAAAGCCATCTTGAAACTATACTCAAGGTAGACCTAAAGTAGACCAAAGGTTGACTCAAAATCACTAAATATTTAAGTAATAAATAGTAATGGAAACCTTATAAAATGTTGATATATAAGTGTTTTAATGGTTTTTAGAGATTTTATAGTTTTAAAATTGTTCTCTATCAAATTAACTATTTTTAGAAAAATTGATGGGAATTTGATGGTATTGGGGGGTAATTGTTAGAGGGAAATATAAATTCAGATAAAATTTAGGGTCAAAAATACAAAAGATTGACAGTCAAAATTATTGAGAAAAAAATTGAAAGGAGTGAGTTAAAAAATGACAAAAGATATTAGAGCATTAGATAAATCAGAATTGTTAAATTTTGTAAACAATTCTAATGGGGTTAGTGGTGCAACATTAAATAAAATATTTGGGAACAAAAGTGCTTTGTATGCAATGTTAGATGGTTTTGTTAAAGCGGATTTTATACAAAAGAAAAAATTGAGTAGGGAAAATATTTATTATTCAAAAACCTATGATTTATCAAAAATATTTGAATTAGAGAATATTTCAAAGGCATTAGTTAAATTACATGATGACTTTAAATTTAGATTTTCTGGAGTTAATTTATCTAATGTAGAAGATAAACAAGAAGTTTTCTTAAATACTGTAATTATGAATAAACAAATAGGTAATTTCTATAATTACAAATTTAGGTTAACAAATATTGATTTAAACAATGTTGAAAGCTATCAAACTAAAGATAAAAATTACTTAGATATACTTGTTATTAGTGATTATGAATTGGTATTGAAAATCAAGGATAAAATTGAAAATAATGAATTAGGTCAAAGAATGAGAGAAGGTCAAATAAGGAAAGATATTATAATCTATGATACAACTACTCAATGTATTTACAGTTTTGTAATCAATCAAAATAGTAAGGAAATACAAGTATTTAATACCTTTGAAGATTTTGTAAAAGTATTTAAAGGTAGAGTATTATCTAATGTAGTTGAAACAAAACACTATTTAAGACTATATACTCTTAAAAAAAGAAATATAGAAAAATATTCCAAAAAACAGGAGGGAGGTTTAAATGTCTAATGATTTTAGAGATTTAAAAAGCAATACAGAAAATGAAAACAAAGAGAATCATAATAAAAAGGACAAAAGCTTAGATATTTTAAAGGATAAATTGAAAAACACTGATTACAAGCAAAAAATCAATGATTTAGATATTGAATCAAAAGCTAAATTTGCGTTAGATAAAACAAAAGAGGGATTGATAAAAACAAAAGAAGTTTATCAAGCTGAAGAAACTCAAATAATGCTTAAAAAAGCAATGAACATGCTTTATAAATTAGTTAGATACTATCCTTTATTTAAATTTAAATATAAGTTGAGATTGAAATATGTAATGAGTGGTAATGCTGATTTCATGTTAGGTATGTCAAAAAAAGAAAAAGAGGAAATTATAAAGGAGTATAACAAAAAAAACTTACTAGATATCTTATACTTGTATTCTCCATTTTTAATTATGTCATTGAGTATGTTTTTTGCGTATGCTCTACAAAACATAGGTTATGGATTAAAGCCTTTGATTTTTTTAAATTTAACATTACTTATATTTCCTATTTTTCAGTGTTTCAGGATAACAACTGGTAGAGCTGATGTTGATGCTATAATAAATTATTATTTAGAAAAAGGTGTTGGTTTATCTGATTTGAGAGAAATTGTAGAAAAATATGAGGAAATTAGGAAAGACTTTAGAGATATTTATTTAACTAGTAAATCAAGAATTACTGATATGACTCTTGATTTTGATGATAAATTGGGATTAGTTTTACAATTAGATTTAGAAAATATTGATGATAAACCAATCAATACACTTGCTAATATTGACTATTTAAAGCCTTTTGATAAATATGGAGGTTTCTATTTAGTAGCAGATAATAAAGCATATATAATGTTTGATATATATTTGAGTAAAACTATATATAATAAAACTTTTGATTTTGTGGAAGTATTTAAAGACAATGAAGCTTATCTTAATTATTTTAAAGACTATGAAGCAATTAGAAATACAAGAGATTTAAATAAATTAAAACAAGAATTGGAAGAAGCTAATTTAGATATTAGTGCTGATATAGTCAATAATTTACAGAAAAAAATCAATAAGAAAAATGAAGAAAATGAATATGTTTTAGGGTTTTCATTTAACAATAACCTAGGTAAAAATCTGAGTGGTGATAATTATGAAATTACAATGATTTGTAATTTAGCTGTTGGTAAGTTGTATAAAAACATTGTAAGTAACTTACCTTTGATTGAGAGAGAACTAGGTTATGATGTAAAAGTTAGACCTCATAAAAACAAAGCTATCTTTTATTTAGATATTAAATTAGCTGATAGAAAAAGAAATGTTAATGATTTAAAACAAGCAATAAAAGAAACTAATTCAGAAAGTATAAATGTTCAAGATTTGAAAAATGTATTAACTATCATTGATGAAAACACTAAAAAGTTTGGATTTCATGCACCTTTTAAAGATTTAATTGTTGAGGGTAATGATAAATATTTTAATATAACTCTTAATTTTAATGAAAATGCTGAAGTAGCAGATGTTTTAAGTAATAACAACAAAAATAAAATAGCTAATGCTTTAAAGGTATCTGGTATTAGACTTAATCAAGATGAATTTGATACTAGTAAGCTTATTTTAACAGTATTGTTACAAGCAACTATTGATAACTACCCTGTTACTTTTAACCAATTAGTAGAATCAGCAGAAAAAAATCAATTAATTTTAGGTATGTCACAAAAAGGGGAAGTAAAAGCTAATATGACAAATGATGCTTTCCATGCCTTAATTTCAGGAATTACTGGATATGGTAAAACTGTAGCAGCTGTTTTATTGATTGTTCAATTGCTTTATAATAATCAAAAAAACTTCAAAGATGTTTTTGTAGTTTCAGGAGCTAAGTTAAGTGATTATTATGCTATGAACTTACATGAATCAGGAGCTATTGTGCAAGCAGTAGGTCAAGAAACAGTTAGAGGAACTACTCTTTATGTTGATGATAAGGTAAAAGCTTTAATCAGTATAATAAGAGTTGTTTACTTAGAAGGTTTGCGTAGAGAACTTTTATTTAGAAATACTGGTTCTAAAGATATGGTTAATTATAATAAATATGCTAGAAAGAATGGTTTTGAAGAATTAGGTAGTATTTTACTAGTTTTAGATGAATGGGAATCTTTACTAAAAAGTTTTGAGAGATTTAAAGTTGGTAAAACCAAAGCAAGCTTAGTTATTTTGGATTATGTAAATCAAATTAAAGCTATTGGTAGAAGTATGGGTATTGTAACAATTTCAATCTCACAAAGTCCTGTAGTAAGTGAATTAGGTCAAGGGTTTAAAAAGAATATGACTGTTGAATTTGTAGGAAATAATGATATGTATTCTCTATCAGGTGTTGATGATTCTAGAAGTATATTTAAAGAATTTACAACTATTACAAGAGTTATTTCTAAAGATACTATGTTAAAAAAGTTAGCTGAAAAAGACCCTGAAAAAAGAGAAAAAATTGAAGATGGAGGTCCTAAAGGTTATATGGCATTTAAATCTGGTAAAATTAGACCTTTTGTTGAACCTATTGAAATTGTTGATGGTTATGGTATGTTAAAAACAGCATTTATTGACCCTGAAGAAGTAGGTAAACATTTTGATAAGAAATACAATACAATGGATAAATATTGGCAATTTATATTAGCTGATGATATTGAAGATGTTAAATCTGATGGTCTATATCAAGATATGTATGGTATAGAACCTAAGAAATTAGGAGATATTAAAGTTGCTGAATCTGTTGAAACTAAAGAAACTATAGAAGAAAATTGTGATTTAGAAACTGAATCACAAGATACTAATATAGAAGTTGAAGTTGCTGAAGAAGAAGTTTCTAAACCTTTGAATGAAGTAACTAATGTTGAAGAAGAAACTAATTCTAATGCTGATTTAACAGAGATTTTTAAAGATTTGGACTTATAAAAGGAGGTTATGTAACATGCTATTTTTTAACAATTTAATATTTTGTGTTGTTTATGCTTTAATTATCACATTTTTAGGTAAAATTGAGTTCCATGGTTTGGCTCTTTATTTAGAAGAATTATATCAAGTAGATTTAGATGAAAGTCTTGATTATGCTAGAAATAAGGAAAATGAAGAAGAAGATAAAGCAGAAAATCTATTTGATGATTTAATGTGATACTTAAATTTGCAATAAATATATATTTATGTTAATATAAATATATGAAAAGTCCTTGACATTTGTCAAAATTAAATTAAAAGGGTTTAGGTCGGAAAGCCTGAACCCTTTCCTTGTGTATATATGGAGGTGTATGGAATGTGTATTAATTTTGATACAGATAATAACTATATTAAAGACAGCTATTTACCTATCTTTTTTAATAATCAATATTTATATCTGAATAAAAATAATCATTTAATATTAGAGAGTAATTTTGATTATACTTTTAAAGATTTACCCGATTTTACAACACTTGTAAATATTTTAAATACTATGACTGACTTAGAAAAAGCAAAAGAATTTGCTGAAGTGGTAGAAAAACTTAGAAATGATTATGATTTACAACAATCTAAATTTAGTAATATAGCTGATAATCAAATACAAATATTAGATTTTAAGGTGTTAAACATAATCCAAAATACTGATAGTAATTTAGATAAAGTAGATTTTTTAATTAAAATTCTCAAAACAAAGGAGAATATAAGCAATATTAAGCAAATAGCTTTAGATACATTATATAATTTCTCAAAATCAGACAGTTATGCTTTAGCATTATTTGATACTTTAGTTGATAAATCAACCCTTATACAAACTAAAACAGTTAAGCAAATAGAAAAAGAAAATCATTTAGCTTCAGCTATTAAATTGTCTTTGATATACAATTAAACCCTTATTTTATAAGGGTTTTTTGTTTGCAATAAATAAGTATGATACAGAAATTTGACAATCTATATTTGATTTGCTATTATTAAATTTGTAGATAATTAAATATTAAATATTTAAAATAAATAAAGGAGGTCTTTAATCATGATTAAAGATAAAAGAAAAACCAAAGAAAATAGTAAAAATCAGGAGCAATATATTAATTATATAAAAGAATATTTTGCTGAAGCACCAATAACAATTACAAATGATAAAACTAAGCTTTACATTACTCATAATAACTATCCAATAACCTTAGAAAACACAAATATTATAGAGAAATTTACTAATAAAAACAAAGGTGTGGAATTTACAAAAGAGCAAGCAATTAAAGAAGCAGAAAGATTAAGAAATGAACTAGCTGTAGAAGTAAAAAACTATAAAACATTAGGAATAAGTGTAGCACAAAAACTTATTAAAGAGCATATAGTTAATAATTTTGGGTTAGAAAACATTACAGATATTAAGTTTATTGATGATTATGTAGTTTCTTTTAAATTTAAGGATTATCAAATAACACATCTTGATTTTGACAGTGAAGTTTATTCTATGTTTAAATCTAATACATCTTTTGAAGAATTTGAACTCAGTGATTTAGAAGATTATATTGATGACTATGAAAAATATTGGGTAATTGCAAAAGAAGTTATTGAAAATAGTGTTGAATCTTATGTAAAAAAATTGGAAGATACAGATTATGCAATTGAATATAGTTTAGATTATATTGATATTTATGCTTATGGAAGTGTTATTGAAGCTATTTGGAATTCTGAAGGTGCAGATATGACAATAATAGATACAATAGATTTTGTAATTGAAGAAGTTAAATCAGTTGTTGATTATATTTTAAGTAATTTGAAAGAACAAGCAGAATGTGCAGAATATGCAGAAGAAAATTATGAAAAAGACATAAAAGAATTAGTTGATAATCTAGTATCAGATATTAAAAAACAATATCCAGATTTTGAAATAGATTATCCAGAAATTTATGTTCAAGGTTTTTCTAGTAATTTTGAATGTGAAATTGAAATTTATAATAATATTATTAAAATAGATACTGATTATCCAATCTTTACCACATCTGGATTTTGGTATAGTGAAGAAGTAGAATTTTCTGAAGAAACTTATGAATCTTATCTTGAGTTACCATATGGTTATGTATTTGATTATTATAAGTTTTTAGATATTGTAGAAGAAAAATTGAATGAAATAAAAGAAGAAATTTTAGAAGATTTAAGTGAGTAATTTAAAGTTTTTAACTATATCTAATTAAGTTTAGATATAGTAATAAAGCTTTTAAATAGCTAATAATATAAAGTTAGGGGGAATTTAAATGTTAAAAGATAAGAGAAAAACTAAGCAAAATATCAACAAAGAAACTATGTTTATTAATTTAATGAAGCAAAAAATGGCTGAAAAGGGGAAATATCAGAATTTAGAATTATTGAAAAGAAAAACAGAATTGATTTTAAGAATTAAAAATACTAATCATCAAGTAGTAAATAGTGATATTTTAACTAATTTTACTAATGTTAAGAAAGGTAATATTAAAATCACTGCGGAAACAGCAGAATTTGAGCTAGAAAAAATGTATAAAGAGTTACTTGTTTTAAAAGACAATATTATTGCAGACTTTAAGCATTTTTCAGAAGCCACAATAAGTAATTATTTTAGAAGCCCCTCTTTAAGTCATATAAACATTGATAATTTAAGCTTTAATTGGTTAGCTAACAATACTTTAGAACTATCAGCAAAGACTTATGATAATGAATACACTGAAGAATTATTATTAGATTTAAGCAAAGAGTTAAGGAGCTATAGTCATGAGACATTGACAGAATCTGAATTAATTGAAAATCATATATCAGCTTTAGAAAAATTAGTAGAAGAAGCAGATAGTGAAACTATTTTAGAATACAATTTAGAAAAAGTAAATTATGAGTATATTTTAAAATCAAAAGGTTCTGAAAATCCTAAATTTACTACTTATTTTAGATTTAAAGATTATGAATTTAAAAATGAAGGAGTTTCTGATAAATCATTTTTAGATACAGATAATGAAGCAAGAAAAGCATTTAGCAATGATATTATAGATATTTGTGAGTATTTAAATGATGTGTTGCTGACTATGGATACTAATATTTCTACTTTTAAGGTTAAATTAGGAGCTTTAGGATTAAATACTGAAGGTGCTGATATAATTATCAAAAAAGGAACTAAAGGCTTTAAAATGATTAATACAACTGATATAGATAAAGACTATGTGTTAGTCTTTAAAACAAATGATTATCAGGATGTTGAGTTTAATTTATTTGATATTAAAAATTTAAAATGGATAATCAATGATTTAAAAAGAGTGGATTTTGGGGTAAATGAATCAGAAGAAGATAATTTATTTAATTACTAATTTTTTTTAGTTAGTAATTAAATATATTTAATTGAATGTATATATATAAAACAAAGGAGGTCTTTAATCATGATTAAAGATAATAGAAAAACAAAGGAAAATATTAAGAATCAAGAGCAATTTATAAACTGGATTAAGGAATATTTTGAAAAAGCACCTGTAAAAATTTGGAGTGATAAAACTAAACTTTATATAGAACATAATAACTATCCAATAACTTTAGAAGATACAAGTATTATTGAGAAATTTACTAATAAAAATAAGGATGTAGAGTTCACAAAAGAGCAAGCGATTAAAGAAGCTGAAAGATTTAGAAATGAATTATCTGTAGAAGTAAATAATTATAAAACAATAGAAATTGTAGAAATGGTTGATAAATTAAATAAAGAAATATCTGTAATTTATAATTCAAAACTTAATAGTATGAAAGATATTTTAAACAAAGGTAATTTAGAAGTTTTTGAAGCAGAACATATATATCCTAAATTTAAAGTATTAGATGGAGAAGTAATATTAGATTTTAAGTTTGTAGTTAGAGATAAAAATAATTTAGAAGAAACAGATGAAGTGTATTATAGTAATTTTTATGATAATCATCATAAAGGTAAGTTGACAATTGATATATCTGAATTTAACTATGCAGAAACTAAAGATTTATTGGTAGAATTGTTTAATAAATTACTAGATTTGTGTAACTATTATATTAGTTATTAACTAAAAAGAAGTCCTTTTGGACTTCTTTTTTTATGGATTAATATTACTTTACTTTCTTATTAAAAACCTTGTAAACATTTATATAATAGTAGATAAAACTGAATATAAAACTATAAACATGATACAGAAAATTGACAATCTATGAATAATTGCTATAATAATAAATGTAGATAATAAATATATTTAATTTAATATAGATATAAATAAAAGGAGTGAAAAAATACATGGATAAAACATATCTTATTGGGAAAGATTTATCTAATTTAGAAATACATATTATTAAAGTCTTAAACAAAAGACCTGAATATACTTTGAGATTAAGTGATAATGTAGAGATTTTATTTTCCAATCTATCAATTAAGGAGATAGAACAAATTAAGCATTTAGTAAATGTGTTTGAAAATAAATATAGCAAAAGGTGATTATTATGGAAAAAGTAGAAAGAGAGGTATTTATAAAAGTTTTAAATACTTCAGCAAAACAAAAAATTTCAGAATCACTTAAAGTGATTAAAGATTTAGAATTAGGTAATTTAAATATTGATAATACTATTGAAGTAACTAAAAAATTTAAATCTAAAGTATTTAAATATAAATTAGATTTAACTAAAGATATTGATAAATTAGCAGAATCAACAAGATTAATTGATTTAGCTTATACAGATTATTTAAACTATGATTTTGATTGCTATGTAGCAGAAATAAACTATAGCAGATTTATTAAAGATAATTTAGAAAGCTTAATAGAAGCTGAATTACCTGAATTTAAAGAAGCTTTGACAAAAGAGCTGAAGGATTATTTAAAAGTATTAAGTTTATCAGACTGCTTTGAAAATTTAAAGAAAACAAAGATTGATACAATATCTTCTGAAGATATTGTATCAGCAATGAAACAAATGGTTGAAGAAGAAATGGTAGCAGAATACCAATTATTTGAATTAAATTTAGATTTAATTAAATCTAATATGTTCAGAAAGATAAGACATATATAGGGGGAATTAATTTATGAATTTAGCAAACAAATTAGAAATAGCAGAATTACTATATAAAAAAGGATTTAGTATATCAGAAATAGCTGATTTATTAGGTTTTAAGCAAAATAAACAATTAGTAATACATATAAGAAAAAATAAAATCAAACAAGAATCTACTGAAAAACAAAGTATATCTAACTTTTCTGAAGAATCTATCAATAAATTAAAACAATTTAATTTATTAGATAAAATCAAAGAAATTCTTCCAAATGTTGTAAATAATGAAGAATCTATTGAAATACCTGATGTATTAAATATTGAACAATTTGAATCAAATAAAGTAGAAATTACTTATGAATCTGAAGTAGCTAGATATAAAAAATTAATCAAATTAGAAGATAAAAACAATATATGTTCGGTTTGCGAAAATAAAGGGTTTATTTACCTACCTAAAAAAAATAGTATTGGTTTAAAAAGCCACAAATGCCCTAAATGTAAGGGTAAAGCAATACACAATAATCAAGCAGTAAATATTGACCCAGATATTTTAAAAGAATTTATCCCAAATTTAAAATATAGAGAAATAGATTTTAATTTAGATACTTTAAGAAAAGGTGCTGATATATCTGAAGAATTGAAGAATAAAGTTTTGTTTAATGATTATCTTAACTTATTAGATAATATGTTGATTGACTTTAAAAATGGGAAATTACCTAAAAAGTCTTATATGCTTTCAGCACCTGATAATTTTGGTAAAAAATATTTTGTTTATCAAGCAATAAAAGAATGTTTAAGTTATGATTACAATGTGTCAGGATTGATTGATATATTAGAGATACAAGAGCTTTTCAATAACTTCAGATTTAAAGATTTATTAGAATTATTAGATTCTGAAATGTTGTTTATAGACCTTTCAGGTGGCACAAAATTAGTCTTAACAGATACTTTTAAATATATTCTGAACTATTGTGAGAATAAAGGAATCCCTGTAATTTTTATATCAAGAACTGAAAAAGCTACTATTATCCAACAAAAAGGGAAACAAAATATTGTTGATTGGTGTGATATTTTTAAAGAAAATACCTTTGATTATGATTTTGGACACCTTGAAAATATTGGTATTACTGGATTTTTTGCTAGAGATATTTATCAAAACAAGCAAAAAGCTATCAAAGATTTTATAAAATATAGTCCAATGAAAATGAAAGGAAATAGTATAGTAAATACTGAAGAGTTAGTAGATTTTGTTACTAAAAACCCTGAAGAATTACTTATCAATAAAAATGATTTTGTTGTAGAAAAAGTAGAAAAAGTAGAGAGAACTAAAACACTATTAGAAATAGAAAGTGGAATTGATATGTAACAATAAATATTTAAATATATTCAAATATATGTAATGGAGGTTTGATTGTTATGAAAAATGTATTAACTATATTAACTATATATTTAGCTATAATACTTAGTATAGCTATAATTGATTTAAATATTCAAAATACACAAACAGAAAATATAAAAGAAGACCAAAAAATTGAAGAAAAACAAGAAGTTAAAGATATTGGAGAAAAAGATGATACTGAATCATCAATATCAATACTATATATGTCAATATTATTTGCATCATTAAATATGTTATTTATTGGAGCTGGTGGTTTTGTAGAACAAGATATTGAAAAAAAAGAATTGAAGAAATTTGTGAAGAAAACTAGATTTAATTAAAAAGGCTTTTTTGAAGCTTTTATATTTTAATCATAGTGTTCAATCAGCTCCCCCTCTGATTGTGACTTTTAAAAATTGTTATGTATCAATACTTGAGGTATACTTATAGAGTGTTCAATCAGGGTGGTTCAATCAGTTTTTATATTTGATTGAAGAAAATATAAAATTTTAAAAAAAGAGGAGTGAAATATTAAAATGTCAAAAATTGGATATATAAGAGTATCTACTGATGAGCAATCTGTAGAAAACCAAAAAATGAAAATGAAAGATTTAGGGATTGAGAAGTGGTTTGTTGATGATGGAATTTCAGGAACTATTAGAGATAGAAAAGCACTTAATGAAATGATAGAGTATGTTAGAGATATTGATACTATTTATGTAGTTGCTTTAGATAGATTAAGTAGAAATACAAAAGATTTAGAAGAAATTCAAGCTAAGATTAAATCAAAAGGAGCTACTATACTTCCTTTAGATATTTTAGAAAAGTTAGGAATGAAAGATATACCTTCTGATATTACTTCAAAATTAATTTTTGATATTATGACTGTTGTTTCTAGTTTTTATGCTGAGAATGAAAGAATAAGAATGTTAGAAAGACAAAAATTAGGGATTGAAAGAGCTAAAAATGAGGGGAAATACAAAGGTGGCACTATTCAATACCATAAAAATTCTAAAGGTAGAAATTTAATAGTTTACACTGAAGTCTTTAAAATGTTGGCAGAAAAGAAACCAATCAAAAAAATTGCTGATACTTTAAAGATTAGTAAAAATACTATTTATGTTTTGAAGAAAAGAGCTTACTTTGAAATGATTGATTTTGTTAAATTAGGAAAAACAAATAAAGAAATAGCAGAAAATCTTTTAATACCTGAAAATTATGTTGAGGAACAAGTAAATAAAATACAAAAAGAGTTAGAATTAGTGATTTAGTATATATAAGAAAAATTTAATATAAAAAATTGGAAAGCCAAAAACTTTCTATTTCAAAACTTTTGACTTTAAATACTATTGTATAAAAAATATGATATAATATAGTGTTTAAAGACTTCGGACAGGAGCAAAAATAATATGAGTAAAACAACTAAAAATCCACTTGTAAAGCCATTTGTGAAATGGGCAGGTGGGAAAAGACAATTAATGTCTGAAATTATTAAATATAAACCAAAAACTTACAAAAAATTTGTAGAGCCTTTTGTTGGTGGTGGTTCAGTTTTTATGGAACTGCAAAATAATAAGACTGTAATTAATGATTTTAATTCAGAATTAATTAACACATATATTGCAATTAGAGATAATTTAGATGAGTTAATACAAGAATTAGAAAAACATAAAGAGAATGATTCAAAAGAATACTTTTATACCTTAAGAGAATGGGATAGAAATGGTATTTTAGAAGAAAAATCAAATGTAGAAAGAGCTTCTAGATTTATATATTTAAATAAAACTTGTTTTAATGGTCTATTTAGAGTTAATTCTCAAAATCAATTCAATGTGCCTTATGGAAATTACAAAAATCCTAATATAGTGAATAAAGAAGTTTTGATTGCTGATAGTAAATTTTTAAATAAATCAGGAATTAAAATTATGAATGGAGATTTTGAAAAAGCTGCAAAAACTGCTAGAAAAGGGGATTTTGTATACTTTGACCCTCCATATGCACCATTAGTTGAAGATTCACAAAGTTTTGTGGGGTATACTTTAAATGGTTTTGATTATGAAGAACAAGTAAGATTAAGAGATTTATTTATTGAACTTGATAAAAAAGGTTGTTTTGTAATGTTGTCAAATTCATCAAGTAAACTAATACATGAACTATATTCTGATTACAAAGAAAATACCATCATAATAGGAGCAACTAGAAACATAAATTCAAAAGCAAGTGGTAGAGGAAAAGTGGATGAGGTTCTCATAATGAACTACAATTATAAGCAAAGTTAAAATGTAAGGAAGTGGTAATAGTGAAAAAAGGTAAAAATGATGTGGCTTGGGAAAAGTTATTTGATAAATATAATATCTTAAATGAAATTTATAGAAATGAAACATTTAGTATAAGTTCTAAACAAATCAATGAGTTTAGAGAAGCAAGACTAATGACAAAATTTGACCACTCTAATCAATTACCAGAAATTTTTTCAGATAATAATATTACTATTCTTCCTGATTCTAGAGGGAACTACATTTTAGGCAAATTTAAAATATTTGAAGATTTAAAACATAAGAATTCAAAACCAATTCCTGTGAAAATACCTGATTTTATACAATCTTTAGATATTACTAAAATAACCAGTGAAAGTTCAGCTTTAAATATTGCTCATATGAGTAATATGATAGATTCTGTCATGGAAACTAAACAAAATGAACCACAGTCATTACTCACACTAAGTGGAAGAATGTCTAGTGGTTCTCTACAGTATAATATACTAAATTCTGATAAAAAACTTCATGAATTCACTGTTGAAAATGCACAGATTGAAATTGATGGGTCTTATGAAAATTTAAACAATATACTCATAGTAGAAGCTAAAAACAAGATACCTAAAGATTTTAACATTAGGCAACTATATTATCCATTTAGAATGTATCAAAACTTGAATACTACAAAAGAAATTACTCCAGTGTTTTTTACTTATGCTGATGATATATTTTCTTTCCATGTATTCAAATTTACAGATACTATGAACTATTCTAGTATAAAAAAGGTAGAACAAATCAATTTTATTTTAAATGATTCACTAGATTTAAACTTAGATGAAGTAAAAAGAATAAGTGCAACAGTAAAAGAAGTTGAAGAAACTAGAAATGTTCCATTTCCACAAGCAGACACTTTTAGTAGACTACTTGATATGATTGATTATATTTATGAAAGAAAAAATAAGTATGAATTAGCAGAAGCATATGAATTTGATTTGAGACAAAGTGATTATTATGCTAACTCATTAGTATACTTAGGTCTTGCAACAAAACAAGATTGTTATTTCAAGTTAAATGAAGATGGAATAAAAATTAAAAATATGCACAACTCTAATAAGAGAAATGCTTTGATTATCTCTAAAATATTGTCACACAAACCTTTTAAACTTGCATTTGATTCCACATTAAAAAATGGTGGAGAGTATGATAGAAAATATATCTCTAAAGTTTTGTTAGATAATGTAGAATCTATCAATAGTATGTCTACTGCTAATAGAAGAATGCAAACTGTTGTTGCATGGTTGAATTGGATATTTAGTGTAATAGAATAAACTTTAAACACTTTTTAAGCTAGATTGTTCTAGCTTTTTTTGTTCAACATAACAGAGAAAATAACTATATGGTCTGAGATAGTGAAAAAATATGTAACTTTTCTCTTTATTCTATTTTTAGAAGTGATTCTAAGACTATTTCAAATTTTTAACAAGGTAATTACCTTTAGAATTCATTTAAAAAGCCTTTAAAAACAAGCCATTTTAACAAAATACAAAAAATTAAATATTTTTTATTTAAAAACTATTGACAAACAATAAAAAAGGGTGTAAACTAACATCATCTTAAGAAATAATAAATATTAAATATTTAAAAAAGGAGAATAGAAGATATGATTACAGATAAATTACTTGTTTTAACAAAACATAAAGCTGTTGACTACAGTTATTACACATTAATTTCTGAAGGAGTATTAATAGAAATAATGAAAACTCCAGAAAATTCTATTTTTAGCTTAAAAATTGGAAAGAATGAAATAATTTTTGATTTAGTTTCTGAAGCATTACTTGTTGCAGATTTTGAGAATTTTTCTGATTCTGAAGGAGTAAAAACACATACTATTGAACCTTTAAAGTTTGATAATTACACATTTAAGTATAGTTACGTTACTGATAATTCAGGGAATATTGTCTCTATTGATTTAGATATTGCAAAATATTTTAATAAATCAATTAAGAGATTTAATTTTTTAACAAAATAATATAAATATTAAATATTTAAAATAATAGAAAGAAGGAAGCTGTAATGAAAAAATTTACAAAAAAACAAGCTAATAAAATGTTTGAAGATAAGGTAAAAAAAAGAGTTGCTACTAAAAAACAAATTGATATTGTAAATAAAATGAATAAAATGGAAGGTGTTACTGCTACATTAATTAATCCACCTGATTTATTAACTTTAGGGTATACTGCAGAACAAGTTGCAGAATTACAAAATAAAAAAGCTTTAATTATTTAATAGAAAGGTATTATTAAAAATGACAACTTTAGATTATATTAATGACTTACAGAAAAAAGGTAGAAATTGGTTTTTAGAAGGAAAATTGGTAGATTCTATTGTATTTGAAGATACAAAAGCTGAAGAATTTATATCTATTAAAATTGCAAGCTTTGAAAGAATTAAAGATATATCTTTAGAAACTAAAGATACAGAATACTTTTATGAGAATTTTAAATTTAGAAATTATCAAAAATTAAGTTTAGTAGATAATGCAGAATTAAGTGTGATTTTTGACAATGAAAAGGAAACAGTTGAAGCTATTTTAACAACAAAATCAGGAATCTATAAGTTTTTATTTGATATAAAAATAGAAAATATATACAAAGAAGCCTAAAATTTTAGGCTTCTTTTACTATTCTTCAAAATCTAATAAATAATTATCTACTAAACTTAAGAAGGGTATTTCTTTGTAATAAAAGTTTTCAAAAATTTTATTGTAAGGTTGCCCTTTTGACTTTTCTATATATTCATTAGCAAAAAAAGGTAAGAAATCTTGAGGTGAATAGATACCAAAATATATGAACCAAAATTTAATGATATTATTAAATAAAGTCGACTTACCCCCTAAATTTTCAGGAATGAAATATTCTGTTGAGATAAAAAAGTCTTCTTTAAGATTCTCTGAAATATAGAGACCTCTTTTACTTCTATTACTATAAAGTTTAGATATTTCCATCAAGTCTTTATAATTAATTGTAAACATATTTTCTAAGGCTATATATAAATCATCACTTGTAAATTCCCCTGAAATTAAATTTTTAAAAGGGTTTTTCTCTTTAGGTAAAAAATATTCATCAAAATTGATTGTTTCACCTACCATATTTTCTAAAAATTGTTCTGTTTGATTAAAATTCTCACTGTAAATCAATTTATTATTCTTAGACCATCCAGTTTCTTTAAAAGCACCATTTTCTACTATCAATGGACTTTCTGAAGCATTCAACAAGTTAAATCTATCTAAAAATTGCATGATAATTCTATCTGTAAAGTCAACAAGTTTAATATTATCTTTATACCATCCATGTTCAGCTTTAAATTCTGCCTTATCTACATTTTTAATATAATCATTTAGATATTTAATGTAATCATTTGTTTTTTCAAGAACCTCTTCTTGGAAATAAATACCTGTCTGAATTCTTTTAATCTTTAATTTTCCCAATTAAATCAGTCCTTTCTAACATATCTATTGATTTAAATATATCAAATTTAAATATTTAAATCAATAGATTTTAAATATTTTATATTTAAAAAATGTTGTTTTTACTTCTTTTTTAGGTTAAACTATATATATAAGCTACTACCAATCTAAGCTTAGATTGGAGGTGTATATCTTGCTTAAACTCTTTACTACATTTGTTTTTCCGATTATTTTAATAGTGATTGATAAGCTATTAGAATACTGGTTAGATAGGAAAAATAAAAAGAAATAGTAGCTTTTTCTAACCACTGGATGACACTTATTGCAGTAAGTGTTGTCCTATTTTTATATAAAAAAAAAGAAAGACACTTGCAGGTGTCTTTCTTGTGGTGCATATACTTGCTTAACCTCTTCTACATCTTGATTATAACACAATCTGTTGAAATATCAACACTTTAGGTAGTTCATATAATATCTAACTTAAGTAATAAACTATCTACATTAGCTAAAAAGCATTCTGATTAAATCTTTCACTACAAATTTTTCTCAAAATTTATGCAAAAAGACACTTAAAAAATGACCCCTTTAAAACCTTGAAAAATCAAGGGTTTTTATTATGTTGACAAAAAAACTATATTATTG
>OKWA01000441.1_pt1 | contig 22463 bp, 18 predicted proteins | sample 1606861 | NCBI WGS metagenome assembly OKWA01 (sample SAMN03281007, study PRJEB24777) | human gut metagenome | isolation source: fecal sample PR166 from 1 month old female Malay infant, vaginally... | reverse complement strand
ATTCATTTTTGAAGGGCGAATATAAAAAATATATATGTTTTTATTAATGACTTTATATAGAATAAGATATTTTTTGTATGATAATTTTCTGTAATTGGTATTACTATTTACAATAGGATAACGTTCAGGAAAGATAGCTAATGAAGAAATTTTTTGATAAATCAACTTTAATTCTTTTCTGATAAATGAAGAATCTATAATCTGTTGTTCTAGTGAACTTTTGAGATTTACTATATCAGACTTAGCTGTAGGCGTCATAATTACTGTATACTTCATTTCAGCTCTCCATATTTATAAATCTTCAAGGAGTTCATTAAAAATTTTTTCCGCAGGTTCACCAATTCCTTTTTCTGCTTGATTTAGCCCTAATTGTATTCTTGTAGTTAAATCTTCTTCAGTCCAGAAATTATTATTAATAGCATCAATCCATTCTGGACGGAGGATAGTAGGTGGAATATCCTTATTAAATTGTATTTGTTTAGATACAAGTGTAACTGTTTGTGACATGGTTAATCCCATTTCTTTTAGAATTGCCGTAGTAAGTGTTTTGACTTTAGGGTTGATCCGGATGTTAAGGAGCCCTGTTTTATCGATGGTATCGAAGGATATTTCTACCTCATCTTTCGGTGTTGTCCCATATGTATTTATAGTATCTGAAGCCTGTAATGTAGTTTGTGGTTGCTCATAAGTACCGTCATTGTTGAGTGTACTTGGTGTAGGTGTCTCGTCTATAGGTGTCGTTGGTAAGGCAATGGCAAATGGAATGCGGCGTTCTTTAATGATTTGACGAAATAGTGCATCTAGCATGGATGTATATGATAAACCTTGTGCTTTTAATATGCTAGATACTTCTTGTTTTAGATCTTCGTTAATACGGACTTGTAGGTTTACGGTTTTCATAGTATCTCTCCTAGTATTCTTTTGGCTTATGACTGAAACATCTTGGTTATATTGTTGATTTTATGTTAAAAAGTATTTAAGTTACTCAATCCTATTTGTAATTACATTGTAATTGCAAATGTAGTTTTCTACCAATATATATAATACATAGGATAGATAAAAAAGCAGTAGTTACCCTTAGGATAGCTACTGCTTTTTAGTTTATATCATTACTGTCATGATATGAGTTTTAGTTTTATCTAGAAATACAGATGTAAATGCTCTTATTTATAAAGATGTAGAAGCCCTTACTTATATAGAGGAAATAATCTTATGAATACCGTTATATAAACTCTTACAATAAGTTTGATTCAAAGTCTTCGAGAATAGCCGCCACTGTTTCTGGTGCATTGCGATTATGTTCCACGATGCGTTGTGCAAAGCTTTCATACATTGGAGTGCGAGTTTCTTCGAGTTCACGTAAACGTTCTATGCCGCCACTAGATAGAACACGACCTGAAGTAGATAGTTTTTCTACTGGCTGCGTTAACTGGTAAATACGACCATTTTGGCGTAGGTGTGCATAGTTTTTAGGTACTGTTACACAACCGCCACCAGTGGAGATAACAAGGCCAGTTTGAGTGCCTAGTTTTGCAATCATTTCTGCCTCTTTTTCACGGAACGCAGCTTCCCCTTGTTCTGTAATATAGGTAGAAACATTGCCAATTTCTTTTTCCAGCTCGTGATCCACATCAAACCAATTACGGCCAGTTTCTTCACCGATTGCTCTGCCTACTGTTGTTTTTCCAACACCAGGCATACCGATGAGGATGATATTTTCCTTTTCACGACGCATATCTCGCAAGATTTGCTCGATTTCCTTGGTGCTAAAGCTTTCACCTTGGAAATGATTAGCCGCCTCAACGCCTTGTGCCACGAGAAATGGTAGACCATCACAATGAGGAATATCCATCATTTCTGCTTGTAAAAGTAAAACTGTACGGCGCGGATTGTAGATGAGATCCACAACGCCTTCTAATTTGGAAAATTGCATAATATCTATTAGGCTAGCCGGATTATGCGGATACATACCGATAGGCGTGCAGTTAATAATAATTTGCGCTGTTTCGTAGTAATTAGGTGCATCAGTATAGAGTGGAGCTGTTTTACGAGATAGATGCGTGATGCTCTTAGCACCTAGATCTTCAAGAGCCACGTGAACCGTAGCAGAGGAGGCACCATCGCCAAGGATAATACATTCTTTACCGGATACATTTATACCAGCGTGTTCTAGAGTAAATATGAAACCATCGTAATCTGTATTGTAACCGTGCCATTTGCCGTCTTTGCGGACCATCGTGTTTACACAGCCAATGCGTTCTGCGCGAGGGTCTACTACATCGCAAGCTTCAAGGGCGTTAACCTTGTAAGGGAAGGTAATATTAATACCTTGTAATTCTTGGTCTGCAAAGAACTCTTGCAGTTGGCTCGGTTCTCGTTCAAATAATTCATAATTAGTATTTCCCAAAGCATTGTGGATGCGTGGGGAAAAGCTATGGCCCAAAGTACGGCCAAGTAAACCAAATTTCATAGGACCTCCTAGGTCAATATACACAAAATGGCTAATAGGCTGTCACCTATTAGCCATTGGAGTTTTAAAACTATATCCATTGTACTATATATGCCATTAATAAGCACTACCATAGAGGAAAATATCAATTTTCAGGATAATTACCGAGCAAGCGGAATTTATCTTGCGATGCGTGGAGCTCTGCCAATACGGAAAGTACTTTTGGATCTGCCAAGGATGCTTCTAAATCGAGGTAGAACAAGAATTCAAAGTTATGTCCTACGATCGGACGGGACTCGAGTTTTGTAAGGTTCACACCGATATTAGCAAACTTGGTGAGCAATGTACCAAGCCCGCCTGGAGCATGGCTTGCAGTCGTTACTACTGAGATTTTATTGGCCCCTGGGTATACGTGGAAATCCTTACTAATGCAGATAAAGCGTGTATAGTTGTTATCGCTATTTTGGATATTTCTCAACAATGGAGACAAATTATATAGGTCTGCACATTGAGGTGCTGCGATAGCCGCTACTCCAGGATCATCACTAGCCGCTACGAGCTGTGCAGCTCGAGCCGTATTGTCATAGGAGCGTAATTCTACGCCTTCTAACTTATCTAGGAAGTGACTACATTGGCCCAACGCTTGAGGGTGGGAAATTATGGTATGAATATCTTCTAGTTTTGTGCCTTTTTTCACGAGCAAGTCGTGAGATATCCAAAGGCGCGTGCCGCGAACGATATAGCATTTGCGCTCTTCTAATAGGTCATATACTTCTTTTACGGACCCATTGGAGCTGTTTTCGATAGGCAATACACCAAATTGACATTCACCGGATTCTACGGCATCGAATACGGAACGGAAACCTGTTACATAATGGATTTGGCTAAGAGGTAATAATTTATCACACGCCATTTGAGCATTGCTGCCAAATACGCCGGCACAAGCTACACCGCCCCGTTGAGGTGGTAAAGTAGGGGATTGCTCAATGGCTTTTTTCATTTTTAAAGTAAATTCATTGTCTTGGAATAGTTGTTCGGATTGGTAGGTACGACTTAAGCTAAATAATGCTTCAAAAAAACGGCGTGCATATAGATCGAGGTCTGGACCTGCATCTTTTGTTACCTTGTCGAGGATGTCGCGCTCGCGTTTGGCATCGTAAATGGCCTTATTCATTTCCTTTTTTGCTGCTGCTACGTCCTTAGAGAGTTCCATACGCTTTTTGAAGAGGGCGAGCATTTGGTCGTTTATATCGTTAATCTTAACGCGTACTTCATCTAAGTTCATGGTCAATATCTCCTAAGAAATCAAGAATGACGAGGGCCGTGACGGCTTCGATAACAGGTACTGCACGAAGTGCTACACATGGGTCGTGACGACCTTTGATGGTGAGTAATGTGTCCTCTTTTTGTGAAAGCGACACAGAATGTTGTTCCTTATAAATGGATGGAGTAGGCTTGATTCCCACTTGCATAATGAGGGGCAAGCCGTTGGTGATACCACCTTGAATGCCACCACTATTATTGGTAGTTGTTGTGATTGTATCGCCGTCCATGGTGAAAGCATCGTTCACCTCGGAGCCAAGGCGAGAACACATGTCGAAGCCACCTCCAAAGGACACACCTTTGATGGCAGGTATGCCAAAGATAACGCGAGCTAATCGGTTCTCGATGCCGTCAAAGTTTGGATTGCCAAGACCGATTGGTAATCCCGTAGCCACAACCTCAACGATACCGCCTGTGGAGTCCCCATCTTTTTTGAGTTTCATGACCAAGTTTTCTACTTCAGAACGCTTGTCTGCATCGACCATAGCGATAGGTTCTGTAGCGATTTCAGAAAGTGCTTTCATATCTGGATGAACCATATCGATAGGAGTATCTTGGATTGTACCAACTTGTTTTAAATGACCGTGAATTTCGATACCGTTTTCGCGTAATAGTTGAAGGGCGATACCACCAGCCACGCAAAGAGGTGCTGTAAGACGCGCTGAGAAGTGGCCGCCACCTCGCATATCTACCTTGTCACCGTAGCGCATGCGAGCCGTAAAGTCTGCGTGCGATGGACGAGGTATGTCGCGCAAGTTATTGTAATCGCTAGAGTGCTGAGAGGTATTGCGAATCATAAATGCCAATGGAGATCCACTGAGCATGCCATCTAACATACCTGCTAAGAATTCAGGTATATCGGCTTCTTTACGTTGCGTCTGTAATTGGTTTTGACCTGGCGCACGGCGCTTTAAGAAGGCTTGTAGCTCATCGATGTCGATGGTATGTCCACAAGGGAGGCCTTCCACGATACCGCCGATGGCATACCCATGAGACGCGCCAAAGGTAGATACTTGTATGGTTTTACCGAAATTAGATGCCATTAGCATTACCTCCTAGTAAGTTCCAGTCCTCAAAGAAGTCTGGATAGGATTTTGTGATAGCTTCGCTATCTTTTAATGTCACAGGATTTTCACTGATGAGTGCCATCAATGTTCCTGCCATAACGAGGCGATGGTCGTTAACACAATCACATTGTCCTCCTTTTAGTATACCACTACCGATGATATATAGGTCATCACCTTCTTCACGAACCGTACCGCCTAAATCTCTGACCAGATTAGCAACGGCTTCGAGGCGATCGGATTCTTTCAAGCGTAGGCGCGCACCCTTAACAAAGGAGCTTTCACCTTGGATAGAGCAAGCGAGGGCAGCCATAACTGGCAACATATCGGGCATTTGTTCGAGGTCGGCATGGATTCGTTTTACTGCACGACCCATAACGGTTACGTTCATGCCATCCCATACTACATCACAACCGGCATCAATCATAATCTGCATAATGCGACGATCCGCTTGCACAGAATTTTTGTTCATACCCGTAATGGTAATTGGTTTACCTGTCATGCCCGCTGCTACCATCCAAATAGCCGTATTGGACCAATCGCCTTCGATTTGGTAATTACTTTGACCTTTAAAAGTAGTATTAGCCGCTACTGCAAAGGACTCTTGGACTGTGCCAGAGGCGGGAGTATGGTCGACTGTTACGCCGAAGTCTGCCATCGTTGTAGTCGTCAATGTTACATAGTCGCTAGATTGAAGTGGTGTAGTAGATGTGATTGTAGCACCTCCACATTGTGGCGCTGCTAATAATAATCCAGAGAAGAACTGGCTACTCACATCTCCAACCATACCGAACTCACCGCCTTGTAGACGACCTGTCATAGTGAATGGTGGTTTATCTTGGGAGAATGTTACGCCGTGAGCTTTCATTTCACCGAGCATGGGCTCTAAAGGACGATCTGGTAAACGCCCTTTCGCATCCACGTCTACCTCATTACAAATGGACGCTGCTACTGGTAATAAGAGGCGCAATGTAGTACCGGATTCGTGGGGAACTACATTGCCCTTTGTTGGGGCAGGACTAGGTGTAATAGTGACAACTTTGTTTTCATATACAACTTGTGCGCCTAAGCCTCGCAAGGAGTCCATAGTTGCATCGATGTCTTTAGAGGTGCGGCTCAGTAGTATGGTAGATGGCGAGTTTGCGAGAGCTGCGCAAATCAGTGCACGGTGCGCATGAGCTTTTGCAGGAATGGACGCGATAGTCCCTGTAGGGATGGCGTTCGTTACGGAATGCATATAAATCTCCTTTATATCTCAGTCTAAATAGGTTGCAAGTTCATCGTGTGTTACCACTTTGAGCTCGCTGTGACCATAGCTAGTAGGTACTACGATTTTAATGGTTGCTCCTTCGCTTTTTTTGTCGTGTTTAGCGGCAGCTAGAATTTCTTCTTTGCTTATCGTTGTTGTGGTTGGCAAATCGTGTGCTTTGATGAGGGCCTTTAATTTGTCTAACGACTCTACATCTAATTCTCCATGTTTGACAGCACCTTGTGCCATGAGCACCATACCAATAGCAACGGCATAACCGTGATGTACCTCGAAATGACTTGCTTTTTCGATGCCGTGACCAAAGGTATGACCAAGGTTTAAGAGGGCACGAACGCCAGACTCGCGTTCGTCTTGTTCCACGATATCCGCTTTTGCTTGAACGCAACGAGCGATGACAGTACTAACACTATCGTGATGTTTAATTAATGGTTTATGTTCTAGTTGGGTTAATAAACCAGGTACGTCGAGGAAGCCGTATTTGATAATTTCGCCGCACCCATTAATCCATTCCATATCAGGTAATGTATTGAGTGTAGCTGGATCGCAGAGGACGAGGATAGGTTGTTTGAAAGCACCCCAGAGGTTTTTCCCAGCTTCGAGATTGACCGCTGTTTTACCACCTACAGAGGAGTCTACTGCGGCTAATAGAGATGTAGGAACCTGAACATAGTCGATACCACGTAAATAGGTTGCTGCTGCAAAGCCCGCCATATCGCCTACAACACCGCCCCCAAGGGCGATGAGCAAGTCTTTGCGAGTCAATGATTGGCCCGCCATGTATTCTACTAAATCGATGAGTTGATGAGCATTTTTGGAGCTTTCACCAGCAGGAAACACATAATCACAAACAACATAACCCGCATGTTCCATATTAGCTTTCACAGAGTCCAAATAGTGGGGCGCTACATTACTATCACTGACGATGATAACACGACAATTTGGTTTTAATGGTTTAATATAATCGGTGATGCGTTGTAAAGCGCCTTCCTCGATGACAACGTCATACAGTGTGGATGCGTTAATATGAATGCGAGTCATGATGGTTCCTTTCATAAAAGAATAAGCTAGTATCTATTATAACGGATACTAGCTTATTTGTGTGAGATTTGAGATTATTTAGTGCATTCCACCAATGCTTGGCGCAATGCGATAATTTCTTTCATAAGGCTAGTGAATTGGTCTGGACGCAATGCTTGAGGGCCATCGCACAATGCTTTGGAAGGATCATTGTGAACTTCGATCATAAGTCCGTCTGCACCGCCGCCTACGGATGCAAGTGAAAGCGGGCGAACCATGCGGCTCATACCTGCTGCGTGGCTAGGATCCATGATAATTGGCAAGTGAGATAATTCATGCATCATAGGAATTGCTGTTACGTCTAAGGTATTGCGAGTCTTAGTTTCGAATGTGCGGATACCGCGTTCGCATAATACAACTTGTTCATTGCCTTCGGACATGATGTACTCAGCAGCCATCAACCATTCTTCGTATGTGGCAGATAAACCCCGTTTTAATAGAACTGGTTTATTCAATTTGCCCACTTCTTTTAAAAGCGTGAAGTTTTGCATGTTACGAGCGCCGATTTGAAGCATATCTACATTATCGAAGTATTGTAATTGGGAGATATCCATAACTTCGGAAACGATAGGAAGACCTGTTTCTTTTTTAGCAAGCTCTAACAATTCCAAGCCTTCTGGCCCCATGCCTTGGAAGGAGTATGGGGATGTACGAGGTTTGAAAGCGCCGCCCCGAAGGATTGTGGCACCAGCTTCTTTACATGCTTTTGCAGTGGCTAATACTTGTTCAGGTGTTTCCACAGAGCAAGGACCGGCCATTACTGCGAAGTTACCACCACCGATAAGTGCACCACCTACATTGATTACAGAATCATCGGGATGGAACTTGCGGTTTGCTTTTTTGTATGGCTCTTGAATGCGAGTTACTTTATCTACGAAATCTAGGGACTCGATTTGACGCGCATCAAGAGATGCAGTATCACCAATCAGACCTAGAATATTGTATCGCGTTCCTTCTACTGGGTGGATAACAAATCCTTGAGCCTCTAATTCACTGCGTAAACGAGATACTTCTTCTGCTGCTGCATTTTGTTTCAATGTAATAATCATGATAATTCCTCCTTGTAACTACAGTGAATAGTTGGGCTGACCATACGGATAGCAAACAAAAAGGGCTACCCGTAATCTAATACGGGTAGCCCTTTTACTATTCTAAGCAACTAATGTTGAATAATCCTTAATTAGCGCATCACAAATAGTTCCTTACCCGTACGTTGGATAAAGAACCAATAAAAGTATTGCTTTGCTGTGAGGCTAATTTGGTTAGTCATCTTTGGTTGCTCCTTTCTAAAATGTTGGGTATAGTATAAACCCAAATGATAAAATTATGCAATACCTAAACATGAATTTCATGGAAGTTTTAAAATATTTTTGATATGGGAATTAATAGGAACTGAGACGTTTTGTGGCATTAAGCGTATTTTTGGTATAATAAAAATAAGAAGCTTTTATTGCTTATAGGATATTTCGTAATACGCCTAAATCGATTCTTATAAATATGCTTATAATCAGAAAGGGCACCTATGATTATTCAAATCTTAGATCATATAACAGAGGAAATAAAACAAATTCGTATCGATATATTTATGAAAGAACAGGGGTTTGAAGATGAGTTTGATGAAATCGATGAGACTGCAAAGTTTGTGCTCTTATCCATTGATGGTAAAGCGGCTGGTACGTGTCGGTATTTTCCAAGTGACATAGCTGGAGATGCACATATTGGGCGCATGGCGGTACGTAAGTTGTATCGTGGACAACATTTAGGTACTAAGATCATGATGGCCGCCGAAAATGCTATTCGTCGTGACGGCTTTAAAACGTGCTCCTTGTCAGCGCAAGTACAGGCGCAGCCCTTTTATGAATCCTTGGGATATGTAGCGGAAGGCGATACATACCTTGATGAAGGATGTCCGCATATTCTGATGAGAAAAGAGTTGTAGGGGGATTTATGTGTGGGGAGTCTGCTTTATAAAATCATTAATAATTTTATTTACTTCAGTAGGATTATCAACGTTTGCATTATGACCTGCATGAGGAATTATTATTAAATTGAATCCGGTTTTTTTGTGCCATTTATGACAATATTCTTTTACCCTCCCCAGATTATCGTGTTCACCTATCATAATAAGAACAGGACAGGTGATATGTAGATTTCTGTTATCTACCATCATTGCATTATAATATTGCTGCAATAGTTTCGAATATTCTTCTTTTGAAAAAATACTGATCATTTGTGTCATATTATCATATCCATCTTTTGTAACAGCGGCCTTTTTTGCGGCCGCTGTTTTTAATGTTTTCCATGGATAGAATTTTATAATTGACTTCATATTGCGCAATAAAAAGAAGTCTATTTTACTATAATAATCTGTACCGTAAGGAGAAGTTCCAATGCCAATAAATAAACTGATTATATCAGGATATCTGCACATAACCGCTTGAGCAATATAGCCGCCGTATGATTGCCCTATGGCAATAAATCGTGAAATATGATGCTTTTGTAAAATGGAACATACGATTTCTACCGCAATATCCATAGAGAATTGAGAGAAAGGTCTTGATTTACCATGACCGGGAGCATCCCATGCAATTATATTGTGAGAAGTATTAAAGAAATCAAGCTGATGCTCAAACATAGTGTGATCTGCCGTTAATCCATGGAAAAAGAAAATTGTCGGTTTATCTGATTGCCATGGGTCATTGGTCCAGTAATATAAAGAACCCCATTTGGTGTGTAGTATGTATTCTTTCATATTTTTCTCAATATATTTATCTGTGTTTCTGTAGTTATAGCTTAATTTGTTTTTGATATGCTGTTTATATTAATAAGTGTTTAATTATGGAGAAATAGACTATATTATTCTAAATCGTCAAAATCAAATGCCGCCGCTTTTGTATAGTTTGTAACTTTTGCTTCGAAGAAGTCAGTTTTTGTGCTATTCAAGTTGGAGAAGCTTTCAATCCATTCCATAGGGTTTTCCTTGATATCAGGATAGAGATGAGGCAAGCCGATTGCTTCTAAGCGGATATTTGCAAGGTATTTGATGTAGCGTTCGATAAGAACGTTGTTAAGGCCGAGGATTTTATCATCAGTGATGTACTGACCCCAAGCGATTTCGTTCTCTGCACCTTGGCGAATCATGTCCGTAATTTTCGCTTCTAGTTCAGGTGTGAACAAGTCAGGACGTTCACGACGTAACTCGCGAATGATGTTTTGGAATAATACGAGGTGAGTTACTTCATCGCGGTTGATGTATTTGAAGATTGTGGATGTAGCTGTCATCTTACCTTGGCGTGCTAATGTGTAGAAGAAGCTGAAGCCAGAGTAGAAGTAGATGCCTTCTAAGATATAGTTAGCGATGATTGTATGAATAAGGTTTGCTTCGCTAGGATCATCGCTGAAACGTTGGTATGCATCGGCGATGAAGCGGTTACGTTCAAGCAATGTTTTGTCTGTACGCCATTCGTCATAGATTTTGTCACGTGTAATCGGATTTGTTACAGTGTCCAAAATGTAGGAATAACTTTGAGCGTGAATTTCTTCTTGGAATGCTTGGATATTCAATAAGGATGCCACTTCAGATGCTGTAATATAACGGCTCAAATTAGGCAAGTTTTCAGATTGAATGGAATCAAGGAAGTTCAAGAACGCAATGATTTTATCGAAGGCACGACGCTCGTAATCTGTTAAGTATGGGAATTGTTTAACATCTTCGTTCAAGGAAATCTCTTCTGGAATCCAGAAGTTGTTGAGCATTGTACGGTACATTTGATTTGCCCAGTCGTACTTGATACGGTTCCATTCGCGAAGGTTTGTTGTGTTGCCGCCAATCATAGATTGCGTGCCACGTTCACCATGTTCGTTGAAAATCAGTTTTTTCTCCATAGTAGGACTCCTTTATACAATGATGCGACCTATACGGCTATAGGTCGTCATCAGATTTATAGTGCTGGTGAAAGTATCCTTCTCGAAATCGGTACTCTCTATTTATAGTGAATAGGTTTTGCAAAATATAGCAATTATATTTTCAATATTAGGAGGAGCAGCTAGTGCACTCATCCATTTCAAGGGATTGGTTACGGATGTAGTAGATAGTTTTGATCCCTTGTTTGTAGGCTTCTACGTATAGGTCAAGAATTTCTTTCGCTTTCATTTGAGGCGTGATATACAAATTGAAAGATTGTGCTTGGTCAATATGACGTTGACGCACGCCACAAGCTTTGATGGACCATTGTTGGTCGATTGTATGCGCCTCTTTGTAGAGCCAGAATGTTTTGTCGTTCAAATCTGGTGCAGTTTTTGGTGTGAAAGAACCTTTCTTTTCTTCGATGAAGAATTTTTTGAAGATAGGGTCGATACCAGCTGTTGTATTTGCAATGTTAGATGTAGAACCTGTAGGAGCTACGGCCATTAAGTAACCATTGCGGATACCGTATTTTGCAACGTCTGCAGCCAGTTGTTTCCAACGATCAGATGTGTAGCCACGACGTGTGAAATATTCACCAGTTTCCCACTCGGAACCTTTGAAAGCAGGGTACGCACCTTTTTCTTTAGCAAGCTCCATGGAAGCTTTAATCGCATAGAATGCGATGTTTTCAAATAATTTGTCCGCTACTTCGATATGTTCATCGGATTCCCATTGGATATCATGATTTACGAGGTAGTGGTGATAACCAGATGTACCAAGACCGATAGCACGGTATTTATCAGAAGTCATGCGAGACTCTGGTACTGGTGCTTGGTTGATGGAAATAACATTGTCTAACATGCGAATTTGAAGGGCAATGTTTTCTTCCAACTCTTCGTCTGTAATGCGACCGAGGCTGATGGAGTTTAAGTTACATGTAACCATATCACCTGTGTTTGTTTTTGTAGTAATTGTACCGTCTTCGTTGATGATTTCTTCAGCAAGATTAGTGAAGCCAACGTTTTGTGCGATTTCATGACACAAGTTGGATGCGTAAATCATACCTGCATGTTTGTTAGGATTGGCAGCATTTACAGTATCGCGGAAGAAGATAAATGGTGTACCAGTTTCAACAGCGGAGCGCATGATTTTTTTCATCATATCTAATGCTGGTACTTCGATGCCGTGTAAGTTAGGATCTTGTTCACATTCGAGGTAACGTTTTGTGAACTCCTTATTGTCATCAGTATCGTAGTAGTCCTCTAAGGAATAGCCCTTTACAGCCAAGATTTCATGAGGATCGAAGAGGGTGAAGTTTTCACGAGCTAACATACGTTCCATGAAGATGTTTGGAACGGAGATAGCAGGGAAGATATCGTGCGCTTTGCGACGATCATCACCATTATTTGTACGAAGCTCTACGAATTCGTAGAAGTCTTTATGCCAAACATCAAGTGTTACTGTAGCGCCGCCCTTACGTTTACCCAATTGGTCTACTGCAACTGCAGTATCATTGTACAAGCGGATCCAAGGAATAACGCCACCAGAGGAGTTTTTGAAGCCGCGAATATCGGAGTTCAATGCACGAACTTTACCAAGGTAGATACCAAGAGCACCACCGTGTTTAGATACGCGAGAGAACTTGCTATTTACGTCGTAAATGGACCATAAGTTATCATCTACACCAGAGATAAAGCAAGAGGACAATTGGTGGAATGGTGTACCAGCATTTGCCAAAGTAGGTGTAGCTGTCGTCATTTTTAATTGACTCATCAAATCGTAGAATTTCTTAGCGTATTCTACTTTATTTTCCCCTTCTACAAGAGCCAAATGCATTGCGATAGCCATGAAACGTTCTTGAGGTAATTCAAAGATTTCTTTGTTAAAACCTTTTACCAAGTAACGGTCAGCCAATAATTTGAGACCTTCATAGTTGAAGAGATAGTCGCGCTTAGGTTTGATGTAATCGCCTAATTCTTGCAATTCGTCAGCTGTGTACTCTGTAACGAAGAAGTCTGCGTATTTTTTCTCTTTTACAAGCATGTTGACTAGATTTGGGAAGTTTCCGTAGCCAAATGCTTTGTAACGACGAGTAATAGCGGCTTCTTTATAGAGATCGAACAAGAATAGGCGGGCTGCTACGAACTGCCAATCTTGGTTCATTTTATTAACTTGGTTGCCGAAGCCGTCGTCTTTTTTAGATATAACTTTTTCGATAGCTGTTTGGACTAAAGTCTTTTGAATTTCTTTAGTAGTCATGCCATCAACGAATTGTAACTTCGCATCCATTTCCAATTCTAGTGGATCACAAGAATCTAACCCCAAACATGCGAAGGCTATCATTCGTTTCGTTTTTTCAACGGACAACGGCTCGAAATGGCCATCCCGTTTCTTGATCATAATCTCCATTACTGTTCCCCTTGAGAGCAAAAAGTCATAAAACTGTTAATATAGTCGTATAAGCATATATAAGATTAGAATGAATTATATAAAATATCTTTAAGTTGAGTCTAATCAGAAAAATAAGAAAACTACTATATATGGTAGTTTTCTTATTTGTCTTATACATTATGTTACGATTATAGCGAAAAAAATCTATATATTCAATATTGACATTTGGAAATTTTTTAATATAGTTTTACAAAAAATGTCGATATGGCTGAAGATGCCTTAAATTACTAGCTTTCATAATTAATTATATAATACGCTAAAAATAATTCTTCGTGTGCTGTCTTGATATGCGTAGTAGGAGTGGATTAAGAGTTTGTATCCCGTGCCTTCTATAATGACTGAATCTGAAGCCGTTTTTGGTACAGTGAGGAATTTTTCATATATATGATGAACCTCGGTCACGCCATTTGGTAGAGATACCTCTAAATCAAGTCCTTCATTGATGAATCTAAAGTTGATAGATTCATAGGATGCTGTTGGTATGTCAGCTGTACTATCAGTAGGCTCACGTACTTCTAATTCGATGTTAGAAATGAATTTATTATATCCTACAAGCGAAATAACATGAGGTTCTTCAACGGCCGTAAAGCTGATAAACTGAATATTTCGTTCCTTATATATTTCCGTTGCTCCTGGTTTTGAAGAATCTCCCTGTATAATCGTCCTGCCATAGTCTGTAAAATCAGGGTTAAATGTTTCTGTAATAGGCAAGTATACGTGCCATTGACCGTCAATTTTCGTATAGTTTGTAAACTCTCGATGGGATGTGTAACCGATAAAAGGCATTAAAAGGACTGCACCTAGGGCGAGCGCCATAATCGTTGTATGTATCGATGGAGTCAAACGCTTTACAAAGGAATACAAGTTATGTGCTAAGAAGATTAGATTGAATGCGGCTACGTAAATCGTATTGAGCCAGAGTACAGGCTCATTTATTACGCGCTTGCCAATCAGGATTAAACACAATATTGTAATCGTAATAAATAAGAAACATAGAATCCTTTGTGTCTTGCTGCTTTCACTAGACCTGAAACTAGCCAAGTAAAATAGATAGAAAATGGCTACATACGGATAATATGTGTAAAGGAACCGTGCATCTTCACGGAGGCCTAAGAGAATCAATACCAAGTAGATATTAGCTAGAATACCTGTAATGATGGAAGCCTTTGGTAGTATGATTCCAAAAACAACATTATAGAATGTATTTGGTTCTGGTGGTCCATCAAGCTCCTCTTTGTAAGTGCACAGCATGGACATACAGATAAATATATTAATAGCGGCTAGTACTTTAAAGATTAGATCATCAAAGGTAAATGGTTTGTTCAGAATGATGAAGAAAAACCATAGAGTCATGATTATGACGATATTGTACAGTGTTGATGTAACAATGGTAATACCAATCCGTTTCAGGCGATTGATGATTTCGCCGATGTAGTATTCTCCAGGCGATGTAAAATACAGAGCAATCATAGAGTACAGCCATAGATATGATATGTTTTCTGTGGCTAACTCGATGCCCCGTATGTGATGGTACGTTTCATGAATCGTATATAGACCAACGCTGATGCCTATGCTTAATAATGTATATACTATGGAGAACTTTCGATCTCGTGTTATATATGATTGTAGTATGACGATGAAGAAATACAGCCCATAGAACCAAAGGTCTATATCGGCAAACCAATCTTGCTCTAGATAAAACGGTGTACATGAAAATACGGCAATTAATGCCAGTAATATAGGTGACTGCGTTGCTAGGCCCCGCAGCGAAGACCATAAATGTGTAATTGCAGATTTCATAGATTCTCTCCCTCTATAAAAATAAATGCCCTCTCTTATATTGTAGTATACATGTTTTCTAGTGAAAGTCCTATGAGGTTTTACAGGCGTCTAAATTTACATTACAATAACATTAAGAGCTAGTATTTATAGAAAAGAGGTCGTTCACATGGAGTTCTCTTATTTTTTACCAGTACATATCCAATTTGGTTGGGATAAAGTCGATAGTGTTGCTGATTTTGTTAAGCCTTATGGCAATAAAGCACTCATCGTAACAGGGCGGACAAGTGCCAAAAAATCTGGACTATATGACCGTGTGACGGCTAAACTTGATGCGGCACATATCGAACATGTGTTGTTTGACCAAGTGGATGCTAACCCCTTAACGACGACTGCGTTGGACGGTGCTGCTTTAGCTAAATCTGAAAGCTGTGATATGGTCATTGCCATTGGTGGTGGCTCTATCATGGACTGTGCAAAAGGCATTGCATTTATGGCCGTTAACGATGGTGACATTAACGACTATATATTTAACCGTAAAACCAGTGATAAGGCGTTGCCTCTTATTGTAATTCCTACAACCTGTGGCACTGGCTCTGAAGGTAATGGCTTTGGTGTACTTACTAATCCCGAAACAGGAGACAAGAAATCCTTGCGATGTAATGCCATCGTACCAAAGGTATCCATTGTAGACCCTGCTGTAATGGGCACTATGCCTCCTCATATATTGGCATCTGTGGGATTTGATGCACTCTGTCATAATATCGAGGCGTATACCTCTAAAACGGCACAACCTTTTACCGATGCATTAGCTCATTATGCGGTAACCTTATTAGCACAATATCTTGTGCCACTATATAAACATGTGAAAGCAATGGCTGAAGGCAAATCAGCTGTTCTCAACGAAACTCAACTTACAAAAGCTTGGGAGTCCGTTACCTTGGCTAGCACAATTGGAGGCATGGTTATTAATACTGCCGGTGTAACACTTGCTCATGGCATGGAACATCCTGCTAGTGGGCTTAAGAATATTACTCACGGTGTAGGCCTTGCCGTTATTGAACCTGTTGCGGTGGAATATACATGGAGTGCAAACCCCGATAAATTTGGTGCCTTAGCTCGTATATTCAACCACGGAGATGGATCCGAACTAGGTGAAGCATTACGCTTGATTGTACATGACCTAGACCTTACTACAAACCTTACAGAACTTGGTTTTACAAAAGAAGATATTCCTTGGCTTGTCGATAACGTGTATGTCGTAGCTACCGGCAATATTGCTAATACAGTGGCCGACGTGAGTCGGGAAGATATAGAAATGTTGTATAAGAAAATGTTCTAAGTATTGTCATGATAGGAGAGAATTTTGTTCCAAGGATTTTATGGCCTATTAACGGTTATGCTATGCGTGTTGTTTGCAATTGTGGTAGCGCTATTTAACATAGCACCTATTACATACATGGTTTTTGGTATAGCCATAGTATTGAGTGTGTTACTGCAATATGGTCGCTTTAAGAAACGAACCATATCTGAAAAAGCCCATAGCCGACTAGCTTGCGGTTTATTTATTGTTATAACCCTTTGTATATCTTGGCTCGTAGCTGATTGGCTTAAGTATGATATTAATACAAGCGTTGAACAGTTTGAGGATTTTGAGTACAGCACAACTGATTGGAAACGAGGATGGCCTAATAATAGCGAATTACCAGAAGGTCTTAAATCTCCTGAGCAGCTTCCAGAAAGTATTGATAAGGTATCTATGGTGCGAACAGATGTTGCTTGGGCTACTGCGTACCCTTATCGTTATGTAGTTTTAGAGGGAGACCCTAAAGTAATTGCTCAATATGAGGCGATTGCAAAACAACATGCAGCCTATACAGCTCAAATTGACAAATATAATAGATTACTCGATTTAGAAAGTGGGGAATTGAAGCGGTTTATATCTCATCCTACCAGCTATCGCATTATAGATAGCATTGATGAAGAACCTCTAAACTTACCACAACGAAATTTTATAGAGTGGCTACGCTTTGCACCTCGAAAAGAAACAAAAACAGTAGTCAAGGATACATATAATTCTACGCGGAATCATAGATTATATGTATTTGTTGATGATGGTAATACAAAGAGACCTCATTTTGTGGAACTTTTGATTAGTGATGATGGGACACGGGCTGTGTTTTATCAGTCTAAGTAAGGATTATATATTGTGAATCGCTTTATTAAACTATTACAAATGCTAATAGCCCCTCCTTATGGTAAACATATCATTCTATCAATCTTATTCTTTGCCTTTTTTCTTTGGGGAAATGCATATATTCAATTACCAGGATTATGGTTTGTAATTGTAGGTGTAATCTTATTATTATCAATAAGAATACAGTTTTATTACTACTTCTATCATTTAATATTACCGAAGAAACACATTTTATATGCTTGGTGTACATTAGTTGTAGCAGTACCTTTATTGCTAATGTCTATTTTTATATATGAGCTCCTTTTTGGAAGTGAAGTTAATGATATATCACGATGGAAACAAAGATGGCCAGTAAAAGCAACAGTATTACCAGAACATTTTAGAAATCCTGATATAGTTCTGAAAGGATTGCATCCTATATCTTCAAGGGGGACAATAGAAAGTTTTTATGACTTCACAACTACTATTGTCTTTGAAGGTAGTCCCGAAGATGTAAGAGCATTTGAACACCTTGTTGCTGAATCTTCGGCACCGGGTTTAATTATTACGCCAGAGTTGTTTAAGAATAGAGTTTATTCGTATGAGGCCAACTCTATATTTTTAAAAGGGGATATACAAAGTACCTATGATTTTTTAACAGAAGATTATACAAAGTGGAACTTTTGGATATGGCTTCTATACGGTCATCAATTAGCCGGTGGATATTATTAACTTGAACAAGTTCCGACCTATGGCTATACGGTTTATGTTATGCATCGTGAGAGTGGTATTGATCCGTATGTAATATATTTTTTATTTAGTCCTGATCGTACTCGTGTGGTCTTATATGATTTTATAGTGACGCATTGATTGAATATATTAATCTATATATCAAAAATATTTTGGTTTGACAGCTTTAATACATATCTTTATAATATGATTTAAAGAGAGACTCGGATATTCATTATCCCAGCCCTAGGGCTGGGATTTCTTTTTTAGTCTCTAGTAGTTTAGTTTGTAGAGAGGTGTTATTATGGCAGATCAAAACAACAAAAATGTGGATGCCTTAGCGCAAGAGATTACCTTAAAAAGTCGTGGTCAAGGTAAATTGCGTCAGTTCATTTTATGGATGGGGGCACTCATCATTGGTGCTATCTTAGGATGGCAACATATTCCAGCTTTAAATGAGCTCTTTAATTTTATTGCAGCGGTCTTTACCCGTTTGTTCCAATTTATCGCAATTCCAACCGTATCCTTAGCAGTAATTACTACATTATCCATGCTAGGAGCTAAAAAGGATACAGGCCGTATCTTTGGACACGCCGTAGCATACACATTGCTTACTACAGTTTGTGCAGCAGCTGTAGGACTTGGCTTATTCCTATGGATTGCACCAGGTAATTTACCACTTGATGTAATCGGTGCCGGTGCAGCTCAAGTGCCTGAAAAACTTGGCAATGTTACGTATTATGATCATTTCTTATCTGTTATTCCAAACAATATTTTGCAACCATACTTACAAGCCAATGTATTGTCTGTAATGTTTATTTCTGCTTCCGTTGGTTTAGCCTTTGCGTTCATGCCACGTACTGAAAATCGCGAAGCGGTGTTGAAAGTCTTATTCGGTTTACAAGAATTACTATTTACATTGATTAAAGCATTACTTTATGTATTGCCAATCGGTATCCTCGCCTTTGCAGGTCAATTATCTGCACAAATTGAAGCGGGCGTAATCGTTGGTGCTTTAGGTAAATATACGGCTGTTGTTATCGGTGGTAACTTGATCCAATTCTTTATCGTAATTCCATTGTTCTTGTTATTCCGCGGTTTGAACCCTGTGGACGTATTCCGCAAAATGTCTCCAGCCGTAGCTGTTGCGTTGTTCACAAAATCTTCTGCTGCAACTTTGCCTGTTACATTGGCATCTGCTGAGGATAATTTGAAAGCTCATCCTGCAGTAGCTCGTTTCGTATTGCCAATTTGTACAACTATTAATATGAATGGTTGCGCAGCTTTCATTCTTGTCACATCCTTATTCGTAATGCAAAATGCGGGAATGGAATTGACTATGGGCACAATGGTGGCCTGGTTATTTATTGCTGTTCTCGCTGCGATTGGTAATGCGGGCGTTCCAATGGGTTGTTATTTCTTAACCTTATCCTTGATGAGTTCCATCGGTGCACCAATTGGTTTGCTTGGTATCATCTTGCCAATCTATACGATTATCGATATGATTGAAACCGCTGAAAACGTATGGTCTGATGCATCTGTATGTGCCATGGTTGACCATGACCTTCAAGGTAAATTGGACGACTCTAGTGGCGACGATATGCCTCAATTCCAAGGTGCTTAATTCTAGAGGGAAAAGAAGCGTAAGAAATACATCATTATATAGATAAAAAAGGTTATCCTGTAAGGGGATAACCTTTTTTATCTACTAGAGTAGTTGTAATTGTGTAATGATAATTTCGATTAGAAATAATGCCGTTAGAATACTATATTTCAAAACTAAATTATACTTCTAAAAACTAATAATAGTCACATTACTAGATATGCATTTTATGTTATACTTTCAGATAGAATAATATCGAATTAATAGAATGCTAGTTGGCATATTAGGTGCGGATTAGAGAATAAAATGAAAGATAAGTCAGTATTACCGATAGAGAAACAATTAAATAAATTTCTCCAACCAAAATGCCTTATCCCAGGTGGTCTTGGTTTATGGGAAATATATTTCCGTAAGATTTGTACGGCATGGGGCGAGATTAATGGTGAAATTCGACCACAGCATATCATATTTTCTGCCGATAATGGTTGCAATATAGAAGGCTATGTGGGCTATAACTATGAGGTGACACAAAAGCAATCCCGTAATATGTTACTCGGTCGCTCGTCAGCCACACAATTTTGCAACTTTAATAATATTCCTTATGAGGTCGTGGATGTAGGCATTGCCTCAGATGATGGTATCGGCGTTAATCGCAAAGTAGCTAAGGGTACAAAGAATATTTTGCACCATCCGGCCATGACTGACGATGAATTTAATAGAGCCTTTCAAGCTGGTTATGAACGGGTTCAGCATTATGTAGAACAAGGAATCAATCTGTTCTCCTTTGGTGAAATGGGGTTAGGGAATACGACGACCTCTGCGTGTGTGTTGTCTGCATTGATAGGGGCTGATCCGACGGAAACCGTGGGCCCTGGTTCCTGGCCAGATAAACCAGATTTGATGAAACGAAAAATTGACTTTGTACGTTCTGTATTAGACAAGCACAAGGCTAATATTGGTTCTGAAAGTGAATCAGACCGAGTTCGTGAAATCGTAGCTCATGTAGGTGGTTTTGATATTGCGGCTATTCTTGGAGCCATGCTAGCTTGTGCAGATTTTAAAAAGCCTTTTGTCATTGACGGTTTTATTACAGCTGTAGCAGCTGCTTGTGCAGCACATATAAACGCTCGTGTTGTGGACTATGCGTTACCATCGCATCAGTCTAAAGAAAAAGGCACGGAACTGGCTTTGGCTGAGGTGGGGATCACTCAAGACATGGTTCCTATACAAGCACAAATGTCGATGGGCGAAGGCACGGGAGCCATTTTGATGGTGCAAATGTTAAAGACTACACAATATATGTTTGTAAATGTGGGTACCTTTGCAGATTTGATGAAATTATAATAACTAAAATTAAGAACTACTAGTTTTATTATAGTTTAAAGTTATATCCATGGATATATAAAAACTATTATACGAGTAGGATTTAAATTGCTATACTAACCACATCGAAATTATTAAATAATTAAATGTAGATACAGTGTAAGAATATATAGATTTATTAACATATCTACGTGTGTTGTATACGCATGAGTCCTCGTCAATAGATGTAGGTGTTCATCGTAGATAGGAGGATTACATGAAAAAATGGTTAGCATTAGCAGCGACGGCCGTACTAGGCGCGTCCTTATTGATTAGTGGTTGTGGTTCTTCCACAAATGACGCAAGTTCCAGCAGTGCTGGTAGTTCTAAAGCAGAGGTGTTAAAAGTGGCAGCAAACCCTGTACCTCATGCTGAGATCTTAAATCAAATTAAACCTTTATTGGCTAAGGAAGGTGTAGATCTTCAAATCATTGAATTTACAGACTACATTCAACCAAACATGGCATTATCTAGCCATGAAGTAGATGCAAACTTCTTTGCTAACGTGCCTTACCAAAATAACTTTAACAGAGATCATGGCACAAACTTCGTAAGCTTTGCACCAGTTCACATCGAACCATTAGCTATTTACTCTCAAAAAATTAAAGATTTGAAAGATTTGCCTAATGGCGCAAAAGTAGCGATTCCATCTGACCCGACAAACAGTGCTCGTGCACTTCTCTTGTTGCAAAGTGCAGGTCTTGTCACATTGAAAGACCCAACTGGTTTGACTAACACACCGTTTGATGTGACTAGCAACCCTAAAAACATTCAAATTACAGAGTTGGAAGCAGCTCAAATTCCTCGTTCCATTCAAGATTTAGATGCAGCTATAATCAATGCTAACTATGCATTGCCAGCAGGTCTTAATCCTACAAAAGATGGTTTATTCGTAGAAAAAGCGGATTCTCCATATGCAAATCTTCTTTCCGTAAACCCTGGTGATGAAAATAAACCAGCTATTCAAAAATTAGCTAAAGCATTACAATCTCCAGAAGTTAAGAAGTTCATTGAAGAACATTACAAAGGGGCTATTATCCCAGCGTTCTAATTGATTGATCGTTAATAATATATATGTATCTGAAAAATTCCTTCTCATGACAAACTCTATAGATACGAAAAAGGCGTAACACCATTGGTGTTACGCCTTTTTTTAGTTTAAATTAATATGAAAAACCTTTGTTTTTAATTATTCGTTCTATAATTGATGCTGATTTTAATAATTCCTTTTTAATTTTTAGTACTTTTTCAGATGATGTTGTGAATGTTAAAA
>OKWA01000422.1_pt1 | contig 23498 bp, 17 predicted proteins | sample 1606861 | NCBI WGS metagenome assembly OKWA01 (sample SAMN03281007, study PRJEB24777) | human gut metagenome | isolation source: fecal sample PR166 from 1 month old female Malay infant, vaginally... | reverse complement strand
ATGCGTTATTGCCAGAGGAGCCCCGTATGATCCGTCACCTGTTACACGTTGATTTTCAGCCTGGCCGCGGTTTGCAGGAACAGGTGCGAGAGACGCTGGTGAATGCCATTCTCAGCGGGATCTTCGCCGCCGACACCCCGCTGCCCTCCTGTCGCCAGTTGGCCAGCCAGCTTCGCGTCTCGCGTAACACCACCGCGCTGGTGTTTGAAAGTCTGGTCAACGAGGGCTACCTGATTAGCCGCCCACGCAGCGGTTACTACCTGCATCCCGACTATCATGAAGCTTCGCCTGCCGCCGTCGAGAGTGCACCGCAGCGCGAAGCCGCTGCACCACGCTGGGGCGACCGACTGCAGATGACCCCCAGCCAGCAGGAGTCGATCCTCAAACCGGCGGGCTGGATGCACTACCGCTACCCGTTTATCTACGGCCAGCCCGATACCCGGCAGTTCCCGCTGGCCACCTGGCGCTCGGCGGCGAACTGGCTGCACGGCGGGGTGCGCGACCCGGCGTGGGTCATCGACCATATTGACCAGGATGTGCCGATGCTGATCGAGCAGATCCGCACCCGGGTGCTGCCCAAGCGCGGCATTGTCGCCGCGCCGGATGAAATTCTCATCACCCTTGGCTCGCAAAATGCGCTCTACCTGCTGACCCGACTGCTGCTCTCTTCCACCACCCGCATTGGCGTCGAAAACCCCTGCTTCCGCGAAGCCATCAACACCTTTCTGCTCGCCGACGCCGAGGTGGTGCCGCACCCGGTGGATGAAGAGGGGATCGTGCTTAATGAGCGTCCCTGCGATTACTACTATGTCACTCCAGGCCATCAGGTGCCCACCGGGGTGACCATGAGCAGTGCGCGGCGTCGCCAGTTGCTGGAGCATGCCGCCCGCCATGACGCGGTCATTATTGAAGATGATTATGACTCGGAGAGTAACTTTACCCTCAACCCGCTGCCGGCGCTGAAGGCCAGCGATCGCAGCGGCCGGGTGGTGTATGTCAGCAGCCTGTCAAAAGCGCTGTCACCGGGGTTGCGGTTGGGGTTTATGGTCGCCGACCCGGACCTGATCGACGAGGCGCGCGCCCTGCGCCGGCTGGTCTATCGCCATCCGCCGACCAACATTCAGTACCAGATGGCCCACTTCCTTGCCCAGGGCCATTATGAAACCCATCTGCGGCGCTACCACTATGACTCCGCCCAGCGCTGGGAGCGTCTGCACGCCGCCCTGCAGCGCTATCTGCCGTCGTGTCGCGCGCTGGCGGGGAGCGAGCATGCTAACGCCTTCTGGCTGCAGACCCCGGCGCAGATCAACACCCAGCAGCTCACCTGGCGCGCCGCCCACGCCGGCGTGCTGATTGAGCCCGGGGCGCGCCATTTTCTTAACGCCGCGCCGCCGGATAACTATTTTCGCATGGGATTCCACGCCATTAACCCCGACGCCATCGCCCAGGGGGTGGAGGTCCTGCGCGGCCAGCTGGAGCAGATGGGTTAGCGGTATTGTTCATACTCAACGGCGTCGCGCACGCTGAGCAGCGCCGGGCGCAGGCTGTCGAAAGGCACCGATCCGAGCGCAATGCGCAGCGCCTGCGGGATCGTGGCGGAGACGCAGAACGGCTCGGCGGTCGACACCGAAATGCGGCGTTCCATCAGCGCATTCGACAGCCGATCGGCCCGGCTCTCTTCACCCAGAGGCAGCCAGACGAAGTACGAATCGGGATGACTGACGACGGGAAGCCCACAAAGCACCTCGCGGGCCACCTGCTGCCGCTGTCGCGCATCCTGGCGTTTCTGCGTTTCAAAGCGCGCCACCGTGCCATCTTCAATCCAGGCGCAGATCAGCGAACTTATCAGCGTCGGCGTATTCCACGTCGTGGCCCGGATGGCGCGCTCAATCTCCGGGCGATAGCGCGGCGGAGAAATCACCACGCCCACGCGCAGTCCGGTGGCGATATTTTTTGAAAATCCGGTGACATACACCGTTCTTTCCGGCGCATAGCTGACCACCGGCGGCGGCGGATGGCTCACCAGCCGGGCGTAGGCGGCATCTTCAATAATCAGCAGGTCGTGCTGGCGCGCGAGATCGGCCAGCGCCTGCCGCTGACCGGTGTTGAGCACCCAGCCCAGCGGATTGTGCAGCGTCGGCATGGTATACACCGCCCGCACCCGCCGCTGCTGGCACAGGGTATGAAGCGCCTGCAGGTCCGGTCCCTCCGGTCGACAGGGGATCGCCGCCAGCTCCAGATGATACAGCGCCGCCAGAGCCTTGAAGCCCGAATAGGTCAGCGCATCCACCGCCACCACATCCCCCGGACGTAACAGCCCCATGACGGTCACCGCCAGCCCGTGCTGTGCGCCGTTGACGATCAGGACATTTTCCGCGTCCGGCGCAAAGTGCTGGCAGGTCAAATGGCGGGCGATAATGTCCCGCTCGGCAAGCCGCCCGGCGTGAGGCTGATAGCGCAGATGCGAGTCAATATCGCCCGCCATCGCCAGCTGCCTGAGCGCCTCGCGCAGCGCATCGCCCTGCTCCGGCAGCGAAGGGTAGTTGAAATTGAGATCCACGACATCGGCGGCGACCACCTGCTGATCGACCCCGTGCCCCGGCGGCAGCGAGAGGTCGCGCACGAAGGTGCCGCGGCCGGTTTCGCCGCTGACCAGCCCCATCTCTTCCAGTTCACGGTAGACGCGCGTGGCGGTGGCCAGCGAGATGCGCTCCCCGGCGGCAAGGGTACGGTGCGTCGGCAGACGGCTGCCTGCGGGCAGCTGCCCGCTGCGGATCGCCTGCGCATATCGATCGACAACGGCTTTATATCGGGCTTTCATCGCGAAATGTATCTATGACAATAATTTGATTGTATTAGATTGGGCACATTACCATCGCCGCTGACGATGCTCAAGCGGGCGCAGCCCAATCAGATAACGCGAGGTTAACGTGGTAGATTCAACACTGGATAAATCGGCGCCCGGCCCCTGGTCCGGATGGCTTCATGGTTTACTGGGGGTGATCATTTTCAGCGGTTCGCTGCCCGCGACGCGGCTGGCGGTGCAGGATATGGATCCGTTGTTATTGACCTTTCTGCGCGCCTCTATCGCCGGGCTGCTTGCCATCGCGCTGCTGGTGGGCTTTCGCCAGAAACGCCCGCGCCTGGCGCAGCTTGTGTCCCTGATCATCGTCTCATCCGGGGTGGTGCTCGGCTTTCCGCTACTCACGGCGCTGGCCCTGCAGCGCATTACCTCGGCGCATTCGATTGTGTTTATTGGTCTGCTGCCGCTGATGACCGCCCTCTTCGGCGTACTGCGCGGCGGCGAACGCCCGCGGCGGGCTTTCTGGATCTTTTCGCTGCTGGGCAGCCTGCTGGTGGTGGGATTCGCCCTGACGCAAAATGCGGCGGCCTCACTCAGCGGCGATCTGCTGATGCTGGCGGCGGTTATCGTCTGCGGCCTCGGCTATGCGGAAGGGGCGAAGCTGACGCGGGAGCTCGGCGGCTGGCAGGTGATCTGCTGGGCGCTGGTGATTGCCCTGCCGTTGATGCTCCCCGCCTCGCTGCTGGTTCAGCCCGCGTCCTGGCATGCCATCTCGGCCTCCTCCTGGGTCGCGCTCGGCTATGTGTCGCTGTTCAGCATGCTGATCGGTTTCATCTTTTGGTACAAAGGGCTGGCCGCAGGCGGGATCGCCGCCGTCGGCCAGCTCCAGCTATTACAGCCGTTCTTCGGACTAGGCCTGTCGGCAGCGCTGTTGCACGAAACCGTCAGCCCCTTGATGCTGGCGGTCACGCTGGGCGTGGTGCTGTGCGTGGTGGGCTCGCGCAAATTTGGCCGCCAGCGGGTTGGCGCAGGGAGCCCGAGCCGTGATTGACCGCCCCGTCATCCGCCGTCCCGGGTCGCGGCGGCGTAACCGCCTTACCCGGGCTATAGCATGATAAACGGCTGGAGGTCGCGTCACCGGGGAGGACGACCGTCTACACCGGCCGCGCGTACTGAAGCATCACCTGCAGCAGCACGTTGGCGCCGGCGGCGACGTGCTCCGGCGAGGCATACTCAATTTCGTTATGGCTGATCCCGTCCTTGCAGGGGATAAAAATCATCCCGGTGGGCGCCAGGTAGCTCATATACACTGCGTCATGCCCGGCGCCGGAGACGATCGGCCGCGCCGGATAGCCCAGCCGCTGCGCGGCATCGGCAATGGCCTGCTGGCATTCGGCATCGAACGGCGCCGCCGGATAGTGGCTTACCTGCTTCAGGGCCACCTGCAGACCGCTCTCCCGCTCAACCTCCGCGATAAACGCCCGCAGCTGGCGATCCATCTCGTCCACCAGCGCATCGCTGAGATTGCGCATATCAATGGAGAAGGTGACCTCCCCGGGCACCACGTTGCGGCTGTTGGGCCACACCTGCACGCTACCGACCGTGCCGCGTCCCTCTTCGCTGCGCCCGGCAATGGCCACCACTTCCTGCATAATGCGGGTCGCCACCTGCAGGGCATCCTGACGCAGGCGCATCGGCGTGGGTCCGGCGTGCGAGGCCTGGCCGGTGACCACGCAGTCGTACCAGCGGATCCCCAGCACGCCCTGCACGATACCGATGGTTTTCGCTTCATCTTCGAGAATCGGCCCCTGCTCAATGTGCGCCTCAAAATAGGCGCCGATGGGATGGTCCCCCGGGGTCTGCTCGCCGATATAGCCGATCTGCGCCAGCGCCTCGCCGACGCTGACACCCTCTTTATCCGTGACGGCCCAGGTCTCTTCCAGCGGGAAGACGCCGGCAAAGACCCCGGAGCCCATCATCACCGGTACAAAGCGCGACCCCTCTTCGTTGGTCCAGAACACCACCTCAATCGGCGCGTCGGTGGCAATCTGCAGATCGTTGAGCGTGCGCACCACCTCCAGCGCCGCCAGCACGCCGTAGTTGCCGTCAAATTTGCCGCCGGTGGGCTGGGTGTCAATATGGCTGCCGGAGACGATGGGCGGCAGGCCGGGGTTGCGGCCTTCCCGGCGCATAAACACATTGCCGATTTTATCGATGGTGACGCTCATCCCGGCCTCCCGCGCCCAGCCTATTACCTTGTCCCGCCCCTGGCGGTCGAGGTCGGTGAGGGTCAGACGGCGGCAGCCGCCCTTCGGCGTGGCGCCGATCTGCGCGAGATCCATTAACGACGCCCACAGGCGGTCGCCATTGATGCGCCAGCCGGTGGTGTCGGTCGCGGGGGTAAAAAGTACATCACTGCTCATGGTAGTCTCCTGACATCAAGGTCGCCGCCAGCGTAACCGGCGGTGGGAATGCGCTATCAACGCCTGGTCTTCATCCTGTATGGTTTTTTGCCGCCGATCAGACGGCCAGGGCCTGGGCGTTAGCGTCAATCGCCAGCTCGCGCCAGCGGTGGCAACTCACCGCGTGGCGCTCCGCGACGGATTCCGTCGGCGGCAGACTCTGCTCACAGACCGGGCGACGGTGCGGGCAGCGCTCGGCAAAGGCGCAGCCGGGCGGCAAGCGCGCCAGATCCGGCGGCGCGCCGGGAATGCAGTGCAGGGCATCACCTTTCTTAAGCCCCTCTTTCGGCCGACTGCCCAGCAGCACCTGGGTATAAGGATGGCGCGGGTGGCGCAGGATCTCGCTCATCGACGCTTCCTCGACGATCCGCCCGGCGTACATCACCGCCACCCGGTCGGCGATCTCCACCGCGGCGCCGATATCGTGGGTCACAAACACGATCGACAGCCCGCGCTGCTTTTGCTGCTCGCGCAGCAGGATCAGGATCTGGATTTGCACCGTGGCGTCGAGGGCGGTGGTCGGCTCATCCGCCAGCAGCAGCTGCGGGTTACAGGAGAGCGCAAGGGCGATCATCGCCCGCTGGCGCATTCCGCCGGACATCTCGTGCGGGTAAGCATCCAGCCGCCGCTCGGGGCTGGGAATGCGCACCTGGCGCAGGGCCTCCAGCGCCCTGTCCCGGGCCGCCTGGCGCGACAGCCCTTCGTGGCGGCGCAACCCTTCAATAATCTGCTGCCCGACGGTGTAGACCGGATCGAAGGCCAGCAGCGGCTCCTGAAAAATCATCGCGCAGCGTCCGCCGCGATAGCGCCGCAGCTGGCTGGCGCTCATCGTCAGCACCTCGTCGTCCCCCACCTGCAGGGTGCCGGAGAGCTCACTGCTCCCTGGCGGGTGCAGGCGCATCAGCGCCCGCAGGGTCACGCTCTTGCCGGAACCCGACTCGCCAATCAGCGCCATCACCTCCCCCTTTTGTACCTCAAAGGAGACCCCGTTGACCGCGTTGATGGTCTGTCCGTCGCGGCGAAAGACGACCCGCAGGTCGCGCACATGGACAAAGGCGTTATCCGACATGGCTGACCTCCTTAAGGGAGATGCTTTGATGCCAGGGCGAGGCCGGCTGCGCCATCAGGCAGGCGCTCTGGTGCCCCTCCCCGACCGCCTCCAGCCGCGGTTTCACCTCGGCGCAGACCGCCTTCGCATGCGGGCAGCGGGTGTGAAAGCGGCAGCCGCTCGGCGGCGCGATGGGGCTGGGGGGATCGCCGCTTAGCGGCGAGGTCAGGGTGCGGTTTTCCGGGTCCATGGAGGGCATCGAGCTTAACAGCGCCCGGGTATAGGGGTGGGCGGAGGCGGTAAACAGCTGCTCCGCCGGGCCAATCTCCACCACTTCGCCAAGGTACATGACGAGGATCCGATCCGACAGCCAGCGAACCACGTGTAGATCGTGGCTGATGAACACGTAGGTCAGCTCGAGAGTCCGTTTAAGCTCCTGCAGCAGCTGCAGCACCTGGGCTTCCACCGATTTATCCAGCGCCGACACAGCCTCATCGAGGATCACCAGCCGCGGCTTCATCGCCAGCGCGCGGGCGATATTCACCCGCTGCCGCTGGCCGCCGGAGAGCGCATGCGGGTAGCGGTCGGCAAAGCGCGCCGGCTCAAGGCCAACGTGCGCCAGCAGATAGCGGGCATATTCGCTGGCCTCTCTGGCGCTGACGCCGTGGACGCGCTGGCCGAAGGCGATGCTCTCCTCCATGGTCAGGCGCGGATTGAGCGAAGCATAGCTATCCTGGAAAACCATCTGCACCTGGCGACGGTAGGCTTTCAGCGGCAGACGTGACGAGCCGACCCCCTGTCCGTCGAAGATCAGTTCGCCGCTGTCCTGGGTGAGCAACTGCATCAGCAGCCGGGCGGTGGTCGATTTGCCGCAGCCCGACTCGCCGACCACCCCCAGGGTTTCGCCTTTCATCACCGTGAAGCTGATATCGTCCACCGCCTGCACCACCTCCCGGCCTTTGCCGCCGCGAAAGTACTTCAGCAGGTGATTGACCTTCAGCAGCGGCTGCGCCGGCCCGCCAAGGTCGATATTGATAAAGGGTTGCATCGCTTACTCCTTAATCGCCATTGCCGCACGCAGGCGGTCCGCGAGGATATTGAACGAAATGGAGGTGATAAAAATCATCAGGCCCGGCAGGGCGGCCACCCACGGCTGGGTATAGATTGCCGTGCGCAGCGTATTGAGCATCAGCCCCCACTCGGGCTCCGGCGGCCGCACGCCGAGGCCGAGAAACGACAGGCCGGAGGCGAGGATCATGCACACCGAAATCAGCCCGGTGGAGAAGACGAAGATCGGCCCGAGCACGTTGCCCAACACCTGGACGCGGATAATGGTCAACGCGCTGGCGCCAGTGGCCCGGGCGGCGTCGATATAGTCCATATGCCGCACCTGGGCGGTCACGCTCTCGGCAATCCGCGCCACCTGCGGGACAAACACGAGGGTCAGCGACAACAGCGCATTGCCGATGCCCGCCCCCAACGCTCCCGACAGCGCAATCGCCAGCAGGACGGAGGGAAAGGCATAGAACACATCCACGGTGCGCATAATCACGGTATTGGTTTTGCCGCCCGTATAGCCGGCGATAATCCCGATGGCCCCGCCGATAAAAAAGGCGAACACCACCGGGACAATTCCCATAAACAGCGACAGTCGGGTGCCAAGGATCAGCCGCGACAGCATGTCGCGTCCCAGCTCATCCGAGCCCAGCGGGAAGCCATCGCTGCCGATGGGTTTCAGGCGCAGGAACATCGACGTTTGATAGGGATCTTTGACGATAAGCCACGGACCGAACAGCGCCAGGGCCAGCAGCAGGAGGATCACCACGCCCACCACCACCCCGCCGGGGTCGCGCAGTAGGCGGCGCAGCACGCCGCGCCAGTAACCTTGCCGGGTAGCGTGGGCCGCTGCGGCCGGGACCGCTTTCGTCGTTGCCGTATCCACCATGGTCAGCTCCTCTTAATACGCGGGTCGAGGGTGGTCTGCAGAATATCCACCAGCAGGTTGAGCAGCACGAAAAACAGCGCCAGCACCCAGATGGTGCCCTGCAGCAGGGGCAGGTCGCGCTGAAAAATGGCGGTATTGAGCAGCAATCCGGTTCCCGGCCAGGAGAAAACGGTCTCCACAAGGATCGAGCCGCCCATCAGATAGCCCACCTGCAGCCCCATCACCGCCAGCGCGGTGGGCGCGGCATTTTTCATGACATGGACAAAGATGCGCGACTCGTTGAGCCCGCGGGCGCGCAGGCCAACGATAAACTCCTGGCTGAGGATATCGGCCACCTGCGAGCGCACGGTGCGGGCGATAATCCCGGTCGGGATCACCGACAGGGTGAGGGCCGGCAGCAGCATGAACTGCAGGTGCGCCCAGTCCCATTGCCAGCCCACCTCGCCTATCGGCCCGCCGCCGGTGGCCGGCAGCAGCGCGAACTTGACGCTGCAGAGGATCACCAGCAGCATCCCCAGCCAGTAGTGCGGCACGCTGACGCCAAACACCGACAATACCGAGGCCAGACGGTCAATGACGCTGTTGCGAAAATAGCCAGCGACAAAGCCGAACAGGCTGCCGAGGACAAAACCGATCGCCGTCGCCAGCAGCGCCAGGCGCAGAGAGTAAGCCACCGCGGTCATCACTTCGTCTATCACCGGGCGGCCGGTGGCGACCGACATACCAAGGTCGCCGTGCAGCGCCCGCCACAGCCAGTGGATAAACTGCAGGGGCAGCGGCTTATCAAAGCCGTAAGCCTGCATTAATGTCTGACGCAGCGCCTCCGAGGCGTCCGGCGGCATCACCGACACCAGCGGGTCGCCCGGGGCGATCTGCACCAGCATGAAACAGATCACCGCCACCCCCAGCATGGTGGGGATAGCCAGCAGAATGCGGTATAGCAGCGTATTGATCATCGGTCGCCCCTTTCACGATTACTCTTTTTTGCTCACCAGGCTGAGGTCGATAAACCAGCTCTGCGGTTGCACCACCCCGGTCACCGCAGGGGAAATCGCACGCGGCCCGACGTCGTGGGCGACAAACAGGAATGGCACCTGATCCACCAGCGCGGCGTGCAGCTCACCGGCCGCTTGGTTCATCTCCGCCGGGGTAAAGGCGTGCTTGACGGCGGCGGCCAGCTTCTCCGTCTCCGGAGTGGAGAAGTAACCCCAGTTGGTCGCCACCGGCGGAAACGCTTTGGCGGTCGAGAAGCGGATCAGGCCAAAGTAAGGATCGTTAACCGCGGCGCTGACGTTGATCGCATCGATCCCTTTCGCCGAGGGGTCCCGGGCGCCCAGGCGCCAGTTGGTAAACAGGGTGTTCCATTCCACCACTTTGATATCCACATTGAAGAAGCAGCTCTTCAGGCTCTGCTGGATATACTCGTTCATCGGCAAGGGCTGCATCTGCCCGGAGCCGGAGGCCGAGGTAGCCACCGTGACGTGCAGCGGTTTGCTGGCACTGTATCCGGCCTCGGTCATTAGCTGGCGGGCGGCGTCCGGGTCATATTTGATCTGGAAGGTGGGTTTGCCATGCCACGGGCTGTCAGCCTCGTAGACCCCAGTGGCCTCGGTCATGTAGCCGCCGAGGTAGCTCTTCAGCTCAGCACGGTTCAGACACAAGTTGGCCGCTTTGCGCACGCGGATGTCCTGCCACGGCGATCCTTTTTCAAAGGAGAACTGCCAGGGCCACAGATGCGGCTGGGTATTGGCGTAGAGGTGAAAACCCTGAGACTTGATCTGATCGATGGCGTCCGGCGCCGGGGCTTCAATCCAGTCCACCTGCTTCGACAACAGCGCCGCGGTACGGGCGTTGGCCTCCGGCAAGGGGATCAGCACCACTTTATCCACCCGGGGAATGCGATCTTTGTTCCAGTAGTCGGGGTTTTTATCGAGGATCAGCTGCTGACGCGGCACCAGCTTCTCCAGTTTGAACGGGCCGCTACCCACCGCGTGGGCGGCGAAGGCGGTCCACGCCTGTTTGCTGCGCGCGGCGCTATCTCTCACGCTGGCCGGCACCGCGTCATACTGCTTCTGCCACGCCGTCGGCGAGACGATAAACAGGTTGGTGATGTTGTACGGCAGCAGCGCATCCGGTTCCGAGGTGGTCAGCGCCACGGTGTGGTCGTCAATTTTCTCTGCGCCGGTGAGGGTCGGCATGCGCGACAGGGTGTTGCCGATCTGACCCGGGGCGTACTGCGGCGCCGCTTTATTCAGCACCTTATCCACGTTCCAGACGATGGCGTCGGCGTTCACCTCCGTCCCATCATGAAACTTCACCCCCGGACGCAGGGTGAAAATCCAGCGGCTGGTGTTCTGCGGATCGATGTGCCACTCGGTCGCCAGCCCCGGCACCAGACCGCTGGGCTTTTCACCTTGCGACAGATCCCACTCCACCAGCGCGTCGTACAGCGGGATGCCGGTAAAGCGGTTGCCCTCATAGCCTTGATCCGGCTGGCCAAGGGTTAACGGAATATCCGCGGCGGTCATGGCGATCCGCAGCGTGGAGGCGTTGGCAGGTAAGGCGGCGCCCGCCAGGGCCAGTGCGCCGCTCACCGCCACGGCGAGACGACCGGCACGCGAAAATAACGTCTTTTTGTGCATCACATGATCCCTGTTAAATAAAGTGTCACGGATTAACAGGCAAAATGCGTACCAGCTCTTACGCGGACGAAAATAGGCCAAAACCGACCGGTAAAATAAGAATGACTTATATTATCACCATGATAATTATGGGAAAATAATTGCATCTTATTCCGCCGCACCGCCAGCGGGAAATATGTTGCAGAATTGCACCAGCCGCTATATGGCAAATTTCAAATAATCACTCTGCGTCACTTTTTATTCATCCCCCGTCCACCGCCGCCGCGTATTCTCCGTCGGGATCAATCCCTTCTATACTTCAGGGAACACATCGACCGGGAGAGACTATGCCTTTAGCCGATTTTCACCGCTCCGATCCTTTTACCCTCGGTATCGAACTGGAGCTGCAGGTGGTGAACCCGCCGGGTTACGACCTCAGCCAGGATGCCTCGACGCTGATTGCCGACGTCCAGCATGATCTGACCGTGGGAGAAGCCAAACATGACATCACCGAGAGCATGTTGGAGATCGCCACCGGGGTGTGCCGCGACATCAGCCATGCGCAAATCCAGCTCAGCGCCATCCAGCAGGCGGTCCAGCGCGCGGCGCTGCGCCATCATCTGCAGATCTGCGGCGGCGGTTCCCACCCCTTTCATGCCTGGCAGCGCCAGCAAATCAGCGATAACCCGCGCTATGTCAAAACCGTCGAGCATTTTGGCTATCTGGCGCAGCAGGCGACGGTCTTTGGCCAGCATGTGCACGTCGGCTGCCAGAGCGGCGACGACGCCATCTATCTGCTGCATGGCCTGTCGCGCTTTGTACCGCACTTCATCGCCCTTAACGCCGCCTCGCCGTGGTTTGACAGCACCGACAGCCGTTTCGCCTGTTCACGCCTGAACCGCTTCTCCTCCTATCCCGACAACGGTCCGATGCCGTGGGTGGCCGACTGGCAGGGGTTTCGTCGCCTGTTCCGCCAGCTGAGCTACACCAGCATGATCGACAGCATGAAGGATCTGCACTGGGATATTCGCCCCAGCCCGCAGTTTGGTACCGTCGAGGTGCGGGTGATGGACACCCCCCTGACCCTTGCCCAGGCGATCCACATCGCCGGCTTTATTCAGACCCTGGCCTGCTGGCTGTTGACGGAGCGTCCTTTTAAGCACCAGCCTGATGATTATCTGCTGTACCCCTTTAACCGCTATCAGGCCTGCCGCTACGGGCTGGACGGGACCCTCACCGACGTGCGCAGCGGGGAGCAGCGCAGCATCCGCCAGGAGATCCTGCAGCTCGCCGACCGGCTGGCCCCTTTCGCCCATCAGCTGAAGGCGACGGCAGCGCTGGAGGCGGTGGTTCGTCAGGCGAAATCGCCGCACAGCGAGGCGCAGCAGATGCGCGACTTTATCGCCAACGGCGGTTCGCTTTCCGGGCTGGTGCAAAAACACTGTGAGATTTGGGCGGCATAAGGCAGCGAGGCGGGTATACTCGGCGCAGACTATAGAAAGGACTGCCCATGTTATTACGTTGCCTGCTCCCCCTGGCGCTGCTGCCCCTGGCCGCCGTCGCCAGCGCCGCCTGTACCCTCACCGACCCGACGCTGACCCTGCAGAGCTATCGGGTGGATGCGCAGAAAGAGCGCATTGCGATGTACTGGCAGGATCGGCACGGCAAAGCCTGGGGTTCCCTGCGTTCGCTGCTGGCGGGTATCGATGGCGACGGCCGGGTGCAGATGGCGATGAACGGCGGCATTTACGATAAGGCCTACGCGCCGCTGGGGCTGTATATCGAAGACGGCAAACGGCTGACGCCGGTCAACCGCTCCGCCGGCGGCGGGAACTTCTTTATCCGCCCCGGCGGCGTATTCCTGGTGGAAAACGGCCGGGCGAAAATCGTGCCGCTGCCGGCGTACAAACCCTCTCCCGCCATCCGCTATGCGGTGCAGTCCGGCCCGATGCTGATTGAAAATGGCGTCATCAACTGGCGACTGAAGCCCTCCGCCAGTTCGCGCAAGCTGCGCAACGGGGTTGGTATCGATAAGCAGGGCCGGGTGGTGTTTATGCTCAGCGATCGCGAGACCAACTTTTACGATTTTGCCTGCTATGCGCAGTCAAAGCTTGGCGTGCGGCAGATGCTTTATCTCGACGGCACCCTGTCGAAGATGTACCGCAAAGGCGGCAGCGTGCCGTGGCAGTATCATCCGTTCGTGACCATGATAACGGTGGAGAGAAAATAGCGGGCGCGTTTGGGGGCGGCCATTCCAGCCAGGAGAGTGAATAAATTAACGACAGGCCGGGCAAGGCATTGCCGCCGTGCCCGATGTCCTTGCCCGGTGGCGCTGCGCTTACCGGGCCTACAGAGTCTGTTCGCTATGGTGTGGCCCCTGAAATCTACGGGCGTGCAGCAGGGCCGATTCCCGCTGAAATCGGCGAACCGGAGGTCGGCAGATAAGGCGGGGCTCACGCCCAAACGCAACGTGAACGCAAAACCCACCCTCACCCTACCCCTCTCCCAAAGGGAGAGGGGACCGCCCGGTAGTCGTTGCAGCCTGGAGTATCCCCGTTACCGACCGGTAGCGCCGCGCTTACCCCCGCCGATGCGCCCACTCGCGCATACGCTGAAACAGTACATACAGCGACGGGATAAACAGGATGCCAACCATCGTCGCCACCAGCATCCCGCTGAATACCGTGGTGCCGATGATCCGCCGGCTCTGCGCCCCGGCGCCGGTGGCGAGCATCATCGGCATAATGCCGATAATAAACGACACCGCGGTCATCATTACCGCGCGGAAGCGGCGGGTAGCCCCCTCGCGCGCAGCGTCGATTATCGACAGCCCCTCCTCGCGCCGGCTGCGGGCGAACTCAACGATCAGAATCGCATTCTTCGCCGCCAGGGCGATCAGCAGTACCAGCCCTATCTGAACATACACATCGTTGGCATAGCCCGCGGTCCACAGCCAGAGCAGCGCTCCGCCGATGGCGAACAGCACCGAGAGCATGACGCTCGCCGGCAGCGTCCAGCTCTCATACTGCGCCACCAGGAACAACCACGCCATCGCCACCGCCGCCAGCACGATCCACACCGCCTGATTACCGGTCTGCTGCTCCTGCCAGGAGATCCCGCTCCAGGCATAGTCATATCCCGGCGGCAGATGGGCCTGCAAAATCTGCTCCATGGCCGCCATCGCCGTGCGGCTGCTGACCCCCTCGGCCGCTGAACCGCTCACCGACACGGACGGGAATTGATTGTACTGCTGAATAAACGGCGCCCCCACCGTCGGCGTAATGGTGACCAGATTGCTCAGCCGCACCCGCTCGCCGTCGCGGCTGCGGACGTACAGCTCGCTAATCTGCTCAGCCCGCTCACGCCACTGCATCTCATTTTGCATCACCACATGATAGACACGATTGTTACGGCTGAAATCGCCGGCGCGCGTGCCGCCGAACGCCGTCTGCAGGCTGCTGAAGATCTGCGCCACCGGCACATCCAGCAGCGCCGCCCGGTCGCGGTCGACCGTCAGGGTCAGCTGCGGCACGTTGCTGCTCCAGGTGGTAAACACCCGGCTCAGCTGCGGATACTGGTTCGCCAGCTGGAGGATCTCCCGCGTCACCTGCTCCAGCTCCGCCGACGACTGACCAGCCTGCGCCAGGATGCGCAGATCAAACCCCGAGGCATTGCCCAGGCCCGGCAGGGTCGGCGGCGCGAAGGTCATGATCGTCGCCTCGGGTAGCGACAGCAGCTGGCGCTGAATATCCGCCATCACCGCATCCAGCGGCGGCCGCTGATGCCAGTCCTTGAGTATTACCGAGATAAACCCGCCGTTAGAGGCGCTGGTGCCGTTGAGAATGTTGAACCCGGACACCTGAATCACATCCTCCACCGCCGGGTTAGCCATCAGCAGCTTGCGCGCCTGGGCCATCACCGCTTCGGTACGCTCCAGCGACGCCGCCTCCGGCAGCTGCACGCTGGCAAACAGGTAACCCTGATCTTCCTGCGGCAGGAAGCCTTTCGGCATCGAGGTGAAGCTGAACGCCACCAGCGCGCCTGCCGCCACCGTCGCCGCCAGCGCCAGCCAGGGACGGCGGTTCATCCAGCCTACCAGCCGGCCATAGCCGTCGCGGGTGCCGTCGAGAAGACGGTTAAACGCCCGCCACACCGCCGCCGGCCGGGCGGGACGCGGGCGCAGCAGCAGCGCGCAGAGGGCCGGAGTCAGGGTTAACGCCACCAGGCTCGACAGGGCCACCGCGGTGGAGAGCGTCACGGCAAACTGCCGGTACAGCTCGCCGACGATCCCCGGGAGCAGCGCCACCGGCACAAACACCGCCAGCAGCACCAGGGTCGTGGCGATCACCGGCCCGGCCATCTGCCGCAGCGCCTGGGCGGTGGCCTGCAGGCGATCCAGCCCTTCCGCCATTTTGGTTTCCACATTCTCCACCACCACAATGGCGTCATCCACCACCATCGTCAGGGCGAGAATGATCGCGAACAGGCTGAGGGTGTTGGCGCTGTAGCCCAGCAGATAGAGCACCGCAAAGGTGCCGATCAGTGACACCGGGATCGCCAGCACTACGATCAGCGTCGCCCGCCAGCTCTGCAAAAATAGCGACACCACCACGACCACCGCCAGCAGGGTCAGCGCCAGCGAGACGCCGATCTCTTTGATCGTCGCCGCCACAAAGCGGGTGGTATCGAACTTCACCTCCCAGGTGAGATCCGCCGGAAAGCGAGTGTGCAGGCGGTTAAGCTCCGCACGCACTGCGCTGGCGACCTGCAGGGCGTTGGCGGTGGGCGTCGGATAGATCCCCAGATAGGCCGACGCTTTACCGTTCAGCTGGGCGCCGGAGCTGTAGCTGCGGGCGCCCAGCTCAATGGTCGCCACGTCGGCGAGGCGCACCAGCTGCCCCTGCGCGCCGCGGCGGAGGATAATCTCGCCAAAGCTGGCCGCCTCGTTCAGACGCCCCAGCCCGTTGATGGTCAGCGTCTGCTGCTGGCCGTTAAATACCGGCGGGGTGCCCACCTGCCCCGCCGCGCCCTGCACATTTTGCTCGCGCAGCGCCTGGGCGACATCATCCGTGGTGATGTTGAGCGCGTTCATGCGGTCCGGGCGCAGCCAGATACGCATGCTGTAATCCCGGGCGCCAAACATCTGCACCTCGCCGACGCCGGGCAGGCGGGCCAGCGCCTCGCGCACCTGGGTGCTGGCGTAGTTGCTGACAAACAGCGGCGACAGCGTGCCCAGCGGCGAGTAGAGGCTTACCCCCATAAGCAGATTGCTGGCGCGCTTGCGCACCTGGACGCCATTCTGCTGCACCTCCGCCGGGAGCTGCGCCAGCGCCTGCGCCACCCGGTTTTGCACGTCGATCGCCGCCAGGTCGGCATCGGTGCCCGCCGCGAAGGTTATGCTCAGGCGGTACGTCCCCTCATCCGAGCTGGTGGACTCCATATACAGCATATGATCGACGCCGTTGAGCTGGGTCTCCAGCGGGGCGGCGATGGCTTCCGCCACGTCTGACGCGCTGGCGCCCGGCCAGCTGGCGCTGACGTTCACCACCGGGGGGGTGATCGCCGGGTACTGCTCCACCGGGATCAGCTTCAGCGACACCGCGCCGACAAAGGTCAGCAGCAGCGCGATCACCATGGCAAATCGCGGACGACGGATAAAAAAGGTCAGCATCCCTTCTCCTTAGCTAGTTCAGCACCTGCACCGCGGCGCCTTCGCGCAACCGCTGCGCGCCGTCGGTGATCACCTGCTCGCCCGCCTGCAGCCCTTTCTCGACCGCAAACTGCTGCCCCTGCTGCCCCGCGAGGGTCAGACGACGCTGCCCGGCGGTGTGGTCCGGCTTCAGCACCCAGCTGAAAAAGCCCTGCGGATCCTGCTGCACGGCGGCGGCCGGGACCATCACTCGCGACGGCAGTTCCTGCGGACGGAACAGGATCGTCACGCTGCCGCCCGGCAGCAAACGGTGCTGCGGATTGGCAAACTCGGCCCGCACCGCTACGCTGCCGGTGCGGGCGTCGATCCGGTTATCGATAGAGGTCAACACCCCGTCGCGCCGTTTACCATCAACCTCAATCTGCGCCAGCCACGCCTGCTTCAGAGCGTGGATATCGGCGTGCTGGCCGGTTTTGCTGAAAAACGCGGCTTCGTCGAGGGCGAACGAGACCCGCACCGGATCCAACTGCACAATGTCCACCAGCACGCCGCTGGACGAATTGACCAGCGTCCCGACGTGAAAGGCGCTATGTCCCACGCGACCGGTCACCGGCGCCGCAATCTGAGTGTAGCTGAGCACAATCTGCTGGGCCTCGACGCGGGCTTTGGCCTGCTGTACGGCAGCGGCGGCGACGTCGCGCTGCATCCGGGCCGTATCGACGTCGTTGCGGCTGATGGAGTGGTTGTTGATAAGCCGCTCGTAGCGAGTGAGCAACTGCTGCGACTGACGTAATGAGGCTTCGGCGCTTTTCAGCTCGGCCTGCGCCAGAGCCAGCGCCGCGCGGGGCTGCGCGTCGTCGAGGGTAAACAGCAGGTCGCCTTCGGTAACATACTGGCCGTCCTGGAAGTGGCGCTGAACAATCACCCCTTCGGTGCGCGCGCGAATGTCGACGGCGCGGATCGCCTCGACCCGCCCGGGGATAGCGCGTTCTTCAGCATGAGGAGCCAGTTCAACCGTGGCGACGCGGACCGGCACCGCCGGCGCGGCGGTCGCCGTCAGGGCGCCGACGACCAGACCGCAGGCCAGCAGAGCAAAGCGGAAGGTTTTAATCATAGAGGATCCTTGCGACAGTAACGCGCGCCTGCAGCGAGGCGCGCGAGATTGTTCAGGCCGTTTTGCGGAACCGGCGCGTCAGACGCTTCTCGATTTCCACCACCAGGAACATGGCGACGCCGATGACCAGAGTGACAAACCAGTAGCGCAGCGGCAGCGCTTCCGTACCAAACATGCTCTGCATCAGCGGGACATAGATAATGACCAGCTGCATCAGCAGCAGGACGCCGGTCACCAGCCAGATGCCTTTGTTGCGCAGCAGACCCATGCTCAGGGAGAAGCTGTCGCTGCTGCGGCAGTTGATCATGTAGACCCACTGCGCCGTCACCAGCATCTGCAGCAGCACGGTGCGGATAAACTCCGGACTGTGGCCGCGCGGCGCCAGCCAGGCCTCAAGGATAAAGGCGGCAATCGCGATCATCGACCCGACGAAAGCCACTCGCCACACGGCGAAACCATCCATCACATGCTGGCCGGTTTTACGCGGCGGACGGTTCATCACGTTGCGCTCTGCGGCCTCAAAGGCCAGGCCGAAGGAGAGCGTCGCCGACGTCGCCATGTTCATCCACAGGATCAGCACCGGGGTCAGCGGAATAATGTTCCCCGCCAGCAGGGCGATGATGATCAGCAGCCCCTGCGCCAGGTTGGTCGGCATGATGAAGAGGATGGTCTTCTTCAGGTTGTCATAGACCCGACGGCCCTCTTTTACCGAGCTGGCGATGGTGGCGAAGTTATCATCGGTTAACACCATGTCGGCCGCCTCTTTGGTGACTTCAGTGCCTTTGATACCCATGGCGATACCCACGTCGGCCTGGCGCAGCGCCGGCGCGTCGTTAACGCCGTCGCCGGTCATGCCGACCACTTCGCCGTTATCCTGCAGGGCTTTAACCAGGCGCAGCTTATGCTCCGGGCTGGTACGGGCAAAGATGTCGTACTCCACCGCCGCCTTCGCCAGCGCCGCATCGTCCATGTGCTCCAGCTGGTAGCCGGTCATGGCCTGGCTGCTGTTGGTGATCCCCAGCATCTGGCCGATGCTCATCGCCGTCTGCGGGTGGTCGCCGGTGATCATTTTCACGCGGATGCCGGCGGTCTGGCAGGCGTGGATGGCGTCAATGGCTTCCGGACGCGGGGGATCCATCATCCCGGCGATGCCGAGGAAAATCAGACCCTCCTGCAGGTCCTCATGGTTGAGGGTGGTGGCATCAAGGCTGGCCGGCTTACAGGCCGCCGCCACCATCCGCAGTCCCTGACGGGCGAAGCGCGCCATCTCCTCTTCCCAGTACTGCGCCTCGAACGGCACCGCGCCGTGGCGGCTCATCTGCTCGCGGCACATGGCGAAGATAACGTCCGGCGCACCGGTGATCAGCACCCGGGCATTGCCATCGATGTGCTGCAGGGTCGACATATATTTGTACTGCGAGTCAAAGGGGATCTTGGCCACCAGACGGGCCTCCACCGCCGGGAGCTGCGCTTTCGCCGCCAGCACTTTAAGCGCCCCTTCGGTCGGCCCGCCGGTGATCCCCCACAGACCGCGCTCATCCTGGGTAAGCTGGCTGTCGTTACACAGGTCGATGGTGCGCAGCCAGGTCTCCAGCACGGTGCCGGGCTGAACCTGCACGGGCTCATCGCTCCCCTCGAGGAAGATCCGCCCCTGCGGCTCGTAGCTGTCGCCTTCCACCCGATAGCAGCAGTCGGCGGTGATGATCGCTTTGACGGTCATTTCGTTCATCGTCAGGGTGCCGGTTTTATCCGAGCAGACCACGGTCATGGCGCCGAGGGTTTCCACGGTCGGCAGCTTACGAATAATCGCCCGCTTGCGCGCCATCGTCTGCACGCCGAGCGACAGAATAATCGAGATGATCGCCGGCAGTCCTTCCGGTACCGCGGCTACCGCCAGGCTAATCAGCGACAGCAGCAGCTCGCCCATCGGGATATCCCGCAGCGCGAGGCTGAAGATAAACAGCGCCACCATCATGGCGAGAATAATGGCGAAAATCGCTTTGCCGAGCTTATCCATCTGCACCAGCAGCGGGGTACGGTGCTTCTCAATACCCGCCATCATCTGGTTGATATGGCCGAGTTCGGTCTGCGCGCCGGTGTCGGTCACCACGCCGACGCCGGCGCCGGCGCTGACGGTGGTCCCGGAGAAGACCATGTTCACCCGGTCGCCCAGCGGCAGATCGCCCTCCAGCGCGTCGGTGATTTTATCCACCACCGTCGACTCGCCGGTGAGGATCGCCTCTTCCACCCGCAGGTTGTGGGTTTCAATCAGGCGCATATCCGCCGGCACGCGGTCGCCGGCGCGCAGGATAACGATATCCCCCGGAACCAGGTCGCGCGTCGGGATAGTCTCATGCTTGCCGTTACGCTGGACGCGGGCATCGCTGGAGAGCATGTTGCGGATCCCCTGCAGCGATTTTTCGGCGTTGCTCTCCTGGATATGGCCGATCAGGGCGTTAATCACCGTCACGCCGAGGATCACAAGGGTATCGACCCAGTGCCCCATGATGGCGGTCAGCGCCGCGGCGGCCAGCAGCACGTAAATCAGTACGTCGTTAAAGTGGGCGAGAAAGCGCAGCCAGCCCGGTTTGCCTTTCTTTTCCGGCAGCGCGTTCGGCCCACAGGTATTCAGGCGCTCGGCGGCGTCTGCGGAACTTAACCCAGCGGCCTGGCTTTTGGTCTGCGCCAGCACTGCGTCAACGGTCTGCTGCCAGACCTGCCGTGGCGCGGTGTCGCCCGAGGGCGTCGTAAACTTTGGGTTATTCATCTTGGTCAATTTACATTTTCCTTATAAATTCCGTGAGTCGGAAAGCCTGAAATCATTCCTGGCCAATGAAGTAAAAGAGGGCAAAAATGCCGATAAAAATGTGAACCAATACAAGTCTAAATTTTTCGCAAAATAAAAATTTTGTGATAAGTTAATTCCACAAACCAACTATTACAGAATATTAATAAACCAAAACTAAACGAGGTAAAATATGTTTGGAATCTACCGCGGGCGCCGACTGGCGCTGTACATCGCGCTAGCCATTATCATTGCTACGCTGGTGGGATATAGCACTTACAGTTTTGTAAAAGCGCTGGCATAATAATGACGTTAATTTACACCCGGCTGCAATTAACTTAATTACAAATTATTTCAGATTAATTAACATAAGAGCGAAAGGCAGGCGATAATATTTAAAATAGTCGTGTTATAGCGAGTAAAAAAACAAAGCATATTGCGTTAAGCATTATTTTACCGGACAATATGTTTTTTTAACTGATGATTAACATGACATGAAACATCCACTGGAAACGCTGCTCTCCGCCGCCGGGATCTTACTGCTGGCCCTGCTCTCCTGTCTGCTGTTGCCCGCGCCTTCGCTGGGCCTGACGCTGGCGCAAAAGCTGGTTGAGACATTCCATATGATGGATCTCAACCAGCTCTATACGGTGCTGTTTTGTCTGTGGTTCTTAGCGCTGGGCGCCATTGAGTATCTGGTGCTGCGCTGGGTGTGGCGTCGCTGGTTTTCCCTCGAGCGTTAAACCAGGAGAGGCGCGCCTCAGTGGGCGCGACTGTGGTTCTCTTTGCGGTAGGCGCCCGGCGGCTGATTGAAGGTCCGGGTAAAGACGCGGGTAAAGGTCTGTTGCGAATCAAAGCCATACTTGAGGCAGATATCGTAGACCCGCTGATCGGTGTCGCGCAGATCGCGGGCGGCCAGCAGCAGCTTCCTTTCGCGAATATAGCGCCCCAGGCTCTCCCCTTTGTACTGTAAAAACAGCCGTTGCAGATGCCATTTCGAATACCCGGCATGGCGAGCGATATCATCAATACGCAGCGGTTGATGCAGGTTATCATCAATCCACTCGACGATAGTATCAATCACCTGAGCGGAAATCGTCATATGCTCTCTCCTCTGATACTGCACTGGCGCTTAGCGCCACCAGGCGTTAAATGATTGCGTCTTATCGGCGACCCACACCGGCTCGCCCTGCACAGGCGTCAGCAGACGCCAGGCCCTTCCTTCGCTGGCAGCCGCCAGCCGTTGATACGGTTCATCCCAGCTGTGTTTCGCCAAAACGAATCGTCCTGCATGCCCAGGCAGCACCGCGCGAGCGCGCAGATCGTCGGCAGCCTGAGCCGTTTCATCCGGCATCATGTGGATATATTTCCAGTCCTGGTCATACTGCCCGTTCTCCATGATCGCCAGATCGACCGGACCGAACTCATCGCCTATCGCTTTAAAGTGCGGCCCATACCCGCTGTCGCCGCTGTAATAAATCTTTTGCTGCGGGGTAACGAACAGAAAACTGGCCCACAGCGTCTGGTTACGCTTCAGCCCACGGCCGGAAAAGTGCCGCGCCGGCAGCACGTGGACGGTGAGCTCGTCGCTGGCCGGTACCGCCTGCTGCCAGTCCGCTTCGGTAATCAGCGCCCCGTCCATTCCCCAGTAGCGCAGATGCGATCCGACCCCCAGCGGCGTAATGACCCGCTTAATTTTCGGCAGTAAGGCGCGAATGGTGGCGTAATCCAGATGGTCGTAGTGATCGTGGGAGATGATCAGCAGATCGATCTCCGGCATCCCTTCCGCCCGCCACGGATAGTCGCCGGGGAAGGCTTTATTGATAAAAGAGAACGGCGCCGCGTAATCGCTGAACACTGGGTCGATCAGGATGCGTTTTCCCGCCAGCTGCAGGTACCAGGAGGAGTGGCCGAGCCAGACCATCACGTCCTGCCCGAGGGGCAGCGTCGCCAGATCGGTCTTCACCAGCGGCAGCGGTTGCGCGGGACGTGCGTTTTCCCGTTTGGTCATCAGGAAATCCCACCACGCCGCCAGCATATTTTTCTGCCCGGTGAACCCTGGCGTGGGCAACTGGTTATGGAACTGGCCGTCCCGGTAGTGGGGAGACGCTTCCACCTGGCTAAGCTGTGCCCCCTGCGGCGCCTTACCAAAACCGGCATTAAGAACAAACGGCAATGTCGTTGCTGCTGCGAGTAACATGATGGCGACCACGCTGAAAGTGACACGGTTCATATCCTGACCAGACAAAAGCCCCCATCCCGGAGGCTTTATGATATAACTTGATTATGAGTGAGTACGCACTCATTATTAGGAAAGCGATGAAAGTCGTCAAGACGATTTTCAATTTTTGCGTTCCGCCGTTGCAGCGACCTGGTCAGACGTGCCAAGATCGGCGGTTTGTTTAAACCTGCGTGAGGAAAAAAGTAGTGGCTCGTCCAAAGAGTGAAGATAAAAAGCAAGCGTTACTGGAAGCTGCCACCGCGGCTTTCGCCCAGTCCGGCATAGCCGCCTCGACGTCGGCCATCGCCCGCAGCGCCGGTGTGGCCGAGGGAACGCTGTTTCGCTATTTCGCCACCAAGGATGAGTTGCTCAACGAGCTGTACCTCGCGATTAAGCTGCGCCTGGTGCGCACAATGATCGCCGGGCTGGATCCGGACGAGAAGCGCCCGAAAGAGAACGCGCGCAATATCTGGAACAGCTATATCGACTGGGGCGTGCGCAACCCGATGGAGCACAAAGCGATCCGCCGGATGGCGCTCAGCGAGCGCATCACCGACGAAACCCGCCGCCAGGTAAAAGAGAGCTTTCCGGAGCTCAACGAAATGTGCCAGCTGTCGGTGAAAGAGATATTCCTCAGCGAGGCGTACCGCGCCTTTGGCGACGCCCTGTTTCTGTCGCTGGCGGAAACCACCATCGAATTCGCCAGCCACGATCCGCAGCGCGCCCGGGAGATTATCGCCCTCGGCTTTGAAGCCATGTGGCACGCCCTGCATGAGGCGGACGCCTAATGACGCCGGAAACACTGCATCCCTGCGCTCACCGTATCGCCCTGACCTACCCGTTTACCGA
>OKWA01000412.1_pt1 | contig 23798 bp, 18 predicted proteins | sample 1606861 | NCBI WGS metagenome assembly OKWA01 (sample SAMN03281007, study PRJEB24777) | human gut metagenome | isolation source: fecal sample PR166 from 1 month old female Malay infant, vaginally... | reverse complement strand
CCGCTTGGCCGCCTCGATGATCTTGGTTCTGTTTTGTTCCTTGAGTTCTTCGCGCTTCACGAGTTCACCCCCACTTGTTGAATCTAGAATCCTATTATACCCGAAAAACTTAAATTTAAAAGTTAAATATTTAACTAAGATGTTAAACTTTGTTGACATGCCCCGCAAAACGGGTACAATATGACACATACTTAAATCTTAACGCCAAATGTTTAAGTTTTACTTTGAGAGAATGGAGTGTTTCAATGGCCTACTTAGAATTAAAAGACATTCGTAAGTCTTACTTCCTCGGCAAGGAAGAGTTCCCGGTCCTAAAGGGGATTAACCTGCAGTTTGAGTTAGGGGAATTCGTCTCGATCCTCGGAGAATCCGGGGGTGGGAAGTCGACCTTGATGAACATCATCGGGGGGCTGGACCGCAAGTTTGACGGTGAAGTGATCATCAATGGTAACAAGCTTGATCACAGCCAAGAACAACGCATGGATCGTTACCGGCGCGACGAGATTGGTTACATTTACCAGTCTTACAACTTGATCAACCACTTAACGGTGACCGAAAACGTCCGCTTGTCCTTAGACATGACCACCCTGAGCGCCAAGGAAGGCACCGACCGGACGATGGACCTCTTGAAGCGGGTTGGCTTAAGTGAACACGCTAAGAAGTACCCGAGCCAATTGTCCGGGGGGCAAAAGCAGCGGGTGGCCATCGCCCGGGCCTTGGCCAGTGACCCGAAGATCATCATCGCCGACGAACCGACCGGGGCCCTGGATGCCGAAAACACCGAAGACGTCTTGAAGATCTTAGATGAGATCGCCGCCGAAGGACGCCTGGTGATCGCCGTTACCCACTCCCAGCACGTGGCCGATTCCGGGACCAGGATTGTTCACCTGGCCGAGGGGCAAATCGACGGTGACGAGCGCCTGCGCCCGGCCTACCCGGTCGACAAAAACAAGGGGCGCCTGACCTCAAAGCCCCTGTCCTTTAAGACTTCGCTTTCGACGGCCTACAAGCACTTCAAGTTCCACTTCGCCCGTAACCTCTTGATTGTGGCCGGAACGGCGATCGGCCTCTTTGCCGTGATCCTCTTCTCCGGGCTGGGTAACGGGGTCCAGGGCTACGTTAACAAGCAGGTTAACGACATGGTTAACCCCCGTTCGGTAATCGTCACCCAGTACGTGAAGGGAAGCGATGCTTCCGGGGGTAGCGATTCTGGCGCCAGCCAGCAGTCGATGATGGCCGAACTCAGTAAGGGCGCTGCCACCTTTAAACAGTCCGACGTCCAAAAGATCAAGGACTTAAGTGACGTGACCGATGTTCAAAAGATCTACACGGCCGCCAACGTCACGATCGCCGCGGGCAAGAAGAGCACCGTCGCCCAAACTTTAACCAACTGGAACAACTCCAGCACCAATTCTTCCATTAAGTACGGCCACAAGCCGGGCGCCGGCGAAGTGGTTCTGGACCAAAAAACGGTCGCCAAAAAGCTGCAAAAGGGCAGTGGCAAGAGCCTGATCGGCAAGACGGTCACCCTTTCTTACACCGCCCAAAACAGCCAGGGGCAACCGGTAACCGTTAAGTTTACCGCCAAGGTCGCCGGGATCTCCAGCAGCTCGGTGGGGGCAACTTACGTCAACACCAAGACCCTGACTAAGGCGATGAAGGACCAAAGCGTTAAGCCAAACGCTAGCTCCTTGGCCGTGACGGCGAACACGATGGAAAACTCCAAGTCAGTTGCCAAGCAGATCAATAAGATCAAGACCAACCACAAGCGCGTCTTCACCGCTAACGCCGTTTCCTCAATGATCTCGCGGATTAAAACCTACATCAGCTTGATCACCAACATCTTGGCCGGGGTAGCCGGGATCTCACTGTTGGTTTCCGCTTTGATGATCATCGTAACCATGTACATGTCAGTGGCCGACCGGACCAAGGAAATTGGGATCCTGCGGGCGCTGGGGGAAAGCAAGAAGGACATTCGCCGGATGTTTATCGCCGAATCCTTGATTATCGGGATCTTCTCGGCGATCGTCGCCACCGTGATTGCCTTCGTGGCCCAAGCCGGGTTCAACGCCGCCCTGTCTAAGATCGCCACCTACGCCTTTATCCAAATCACCTTTGGCAACGTGGTAACGGTCTTCGTGATCGCCCTGATCATCTCCTTATTAGCGGCTTGGCTGCCGGCCCGGCACGCCGCCGCCCTCAACCCAATCGATGCCCTGGCGGTCGATTAATAAATTCTTAACTAATCTCAGTCCCATAAATTGACTTTTGAGCCGGTTTACGGGGCTTTTTTGGTTCTATCAGACAAAAGAGTGTGGAATGCGTAACAAACTAGGAAATAAGTGGGCACAATTCTACCCGTTGGCGTCATATTTTTTCCTTTAATCTAGTTTAAAATTGTTCTTACCAAGTTAAGATAAAACAATTTAAAACGCGAGGTGACAACCATGTTTAAGAAATTTCTGATTACAATCGTTTCAATTGCAGCGTCAGTGGCGGTTCTAATCGACGGTTACTTAATGTTCTTCAAACATGACCAAAGCCAGGAAACGGCCCAAAGTCAAGCCACCGCAGCGAGTGATACCGAATCGGAGAGCTCCACGACTACTTCATCATCATCAACTAGCAGTTCTAATTCGACCATGAAAGACGGGACCTACACCGGAAAGTCCACCAGCACCGAATGGGGCGACGTTCAGGTTAAGATCACCGTGGCCAGCGGTAAGATCACCCAGATCACGGTCTTAAAGCACCCGACTGGCGGGAAGTCTGACGAAATCAACTCCCGTTCCTTACCGACCTACAAGCAAGAAGCCCTGGCCGCCCAAAGCGCCAACATCAACCAAGTTTCCGGGGCGACCGAAACTTACAAGGGCTTCACTGGTTCCCTGCAAAGCGCCATTAATCAAGCGGAGGAATAATCATGAAAACCATCATTAAAGCAAACGTCGTGGAAGCAATGACGGTCCCCTTTACGATCAGCGTGGCCGCCACCGACGAAGGGTTAGCCTACGAATACCTGGGCAGCGTCACGCCACTGATTGAAGCTGATTTGAAAAGGGTCCTTTAAAGACGACTCCTTGGTGAGCCGCTTCCAACGGGGCGAAGACAGTTTACTCGCCCTCGACCGTGAGTTTCAGCAGGTGTATGGCGCCGTGTCAGTCGCCAAGGACCAAACGGAGGGGCTCTTTAACCCTTATTACGGCGGTAAGTACGACCCGACTGGTTACGTCAAGGGCTGGAGCATCCAGACCGCCTTTGAAAAGCACCTGGCACCGCTCTTAGAGGACTCGCGCGTCGTCGGGGTCTGCTTAAACGGGGGCGGCGATATGCAGTTTGCCAGCCAACACGACTTTACCTGGAACATTGGGATTGAAGACCCGCGCGACCTGCAAAGTTACCTGGCCGCTTACCAACTCACTAACGGGGCGGTGGCGACGTCAGGTTACTCCAAGCGGGGCCACCACATTCAAGCAGTAAAAGAAGATGACCTCCTGCAAGTAACGGTGGTCGACGATCAACTAAGTTTTGCTGACGTGTGGGCAACGGCCGGGATGGCAGCGGGACAAGCGGAGTTCGATGCGCTGATTGCCAAGTACCGATTGAGTGGGCTCTACCTCACCCAAACCGGTCAACTGGTGGTCTTTAACCGGGGGGCGATTAATAATGTTAACGCGGCGTAAATACCTACTCGGCCTGGCCTGGGTGGTGGCGATCTTCGTCATCCCGCTCCCCTTTATCCAGACCTTAAGCGCGGGCCTGCCCGCCATCTACAGCAGCGAAAAAATGGCGATCATCTTTGGTTCGATTGCCTACTCTTGGATGCTATTAGCCATCTACATTGGCACCAAACCCAAGTGGCTCGACCGCTTGATTGGCCTGCCCAGCGCCTACATGCTCCACGGAATCTTGAGCATCGCGGCGATTGTCTTGGCCTACCTGCACAAGATTAGCTCGCCGTCCGGAGGTTTGATCAAACTAACCGGTGACTGGGCCTTTGACCTCTTCGTCGGGCTGGCGATCTACTCTTTGGTCTTCATGGCCGGGTGGCTAACCAGCCGGGTCAAGCCGTTGGCGATGCTCAAAAAGCAGCTCAGCAAAAAGATCTTTAAGCACGAGGTTTCGGTGTGGATCCACAAACTGAACTTAGTGGCGACCGTCTTGGTCTTCATCCACGTGATGTTGATCTCTTACATCCGGGCGATCGCGCCGTTCATGTTTACCTTCTACTTGTACAGTGCCTTCGTCTTAGTGGCTTATTTAATCAGCCTGCGCCCTGACCGGGGCGTGGGGGCGATCCTGGCCAACAACGTGGAGATTAGCCCCCGGGTGCAAGAATTAAGCTTGCAGCTGACTAAGCCGATTGACACCAAGGCCGGCGACTTCGTTTTCCTCTCCTTCCCCAAGATCGCCAAGATGAAAGAACCCCACCCGTTCTCGGTGGTGAGTGCGCCCAACCAAAATAGGGAAATGGTCCTCGCCATCCGCGGCGACGGTGACTTCACCAAGAACCTGGCCACGGTGGAACCGGGGGCCGAAGCACTGGTCAACGGGGGGTACGGCCTGTACCAAACCACGATTGACAATGTCAAACCGACCCATATGATCATCATCGCCGGTGGGATCGGGGTGGTGCCCATGCTTTCAATCGTTGACGCCAACCCGGACATCGACACGACCTTCTTCTACAACGCCCACGCCCAAAACAACCTCCTGTACCCGGAAAAGTTCGCCCGGTGGGAACAACGGGATAACTTCACTGATTACCTGCAGGTCGGCCGCTTCGATGACGAAACGATTCTCAACACCGTGCCGCGCGACCTCAGCAAGCTGGTGGTCCTGATTGGGGGGCCGGCGCCGATGGGACGCCACTGGGTCAAGCTCTTCTCCCAGTTAGGGTTGAATAGCGGCCAGATCTACTATGAGGAGTTTTCGTGGTAGTAAGGAAGTGCGACCCAACGAAGTAGCAGACCGTATGACTAAGCTAGAGCGGAGGTTATCGCGGAACGCGGTGTTCTTCGCTCGTACTTAGGCACTAGGTCTGCAGTTGGGAGCACGTTAATGGGAAGTGCGACCCAACCTTCTTGACAGGCCGTCGGGCTAAGCTAGGGCAAAGGTTATCGCGGAACGCACCGTTCTTCGTCCAGACTTAGCTACTAGGTCTGTGGTCATTTTCCACGATATCATTGAAATATCCTCACCAACACAAAAAGCCCAGTCACGCATGTTGCGTGACCGGGCTTTTTTGGCGTTAAAGAGCTAAGGCATGGACCTGGTAGCCCTAGGCTTCGATAAATTTCTGGAGGTCTGCGGCGCTCAAAAAGATCGTGTGGGTGTTGACGTTGGGGTGGAAGGTGAGCGGAATTTGTTCGTCTAACATGTCCTGGTCAAAGTAGACCCCAACCACGTCTTGGGGGTGCTTAGCCAGGCCAAAGGGGGAGATGATCCCGGGGACCAGACCGAGCTGGGCCGTGGTGTCGGCGTCTTTGGCCATCGAGACCCGCTTGGCGCCGGTCAGCTCCTGGAACTCCTTAAAGTCGAGGCACTTGTTGTCGTCCATTACTAACACGTAGAAGCGCTTGTGCTTGTCCTTTAAAAACATGGTCTTGGTGGCGACCCCACCCTTGCCGGAGATGTAGGCATCGGCCTCTTCGGTCGTATCGGCGGCCGGGTGGTCAACCATTTGGTAGGAGATGTTCAGGTCATATAATTGTTTTAGCAGTGCCTGGCACGCTTCTTCTGAGCCCATTAGCATCACGGCGTTCCCCCTTTAATTAATTGAGTTAATTATAACATCAATCGAGGTGCGCGATGGTGGTGGCAACCAGGGCGGCCCGGTCAAACATGGACGACACCAGGCCGTACTCGTGGGCGGTGTGGGCGCCGCCGCCCATGATCCCCAGGCCGCAGAGGGTCGGGATGTTGTGAGCGGTTAGGACCCCGGCGTCCGAGGCGCCGCCGGTCTGCTTGCCGTGGGGAACCGGTTGGTGGAGGAGCCGGGCGCTGGCTTGGAGCTTTTCTAAGAGGGCCGCGGTCCCCGGCAGGGTGTCCATGCTGTCGATCTTGGTGGTGACCTTCATCTCCACCGTAGCCCCGGCGACGGTGGGGTGGGCAGCCTGTTCCTGTAGGGCTACGAGCAATTCATCGCCCTGTTGTTTGGTGGTGAAGCGGACGGCGATTCCGGTGTGAGCGTGGTCGGGGATGATGTTTTCGCTGGTGCCGCCGCTGACTAAGCCGCAGTTGACGAGCTTGCCGGCGGCCTGGTCGGTCAGGGCTTCGGCCTTGATGATTTGGTGGGCCAGTTCTAAAACGGCGGAGCGCCCCTTCCCTGGTTCCTTGCCAGAGTGGGCGGCGACCCCGGTTACGGTTAGGTCAACAATGGCGCCCCCCTTGCGACCGGTAACGACGCCGTTATCGGGGTCGGCGGATTCGAAGTTAAAGCCGGCCACCGCGCCTTTACTTAAACGGGCGATTGTTTCTTTGGTGGGGGCGTTTTTGTGGAGGATTTCCTCGTCGGTAACTAAGATCAGGCGGACTGGGTGGGCCTGGTAGTTGGTCTCCTTGAGTGCAAGGAGGGTGGCGATGGCCATCACGGCGCCGGGCTTCATATCGTTGCTACCAGGGCCGGTCAGGCGTTCACCGTCAATGACACTGGGGCGCTGCTTAGCAGTCCCGACCGGGAAGACGGTATCCAAGTGCCCTAGTAAGATTAGGGGGGCGCCGGTGGCCGTTTCGTTTAGATCAGCGACCAAGATGGGGTTAGCGGTGGTGGACTGTTCACGAACGGTGGTGAGGCCGTGGCTGGCCAAGAAGTCTTCAACCAGGGTGAGGGTAGCATTGACGCTGGCTGCATCGAGGGCGTTGGTATCCTGGTTAATTAGGGCGGTGGTAAAGGACAGCAGTTCTGTTTGGTGGGCAGTTAGGTAAGTAGTGATGGGTTCTGTCATGGGTTGATCCTCCTAAGCAAGGTAGTTAACGGCGATTCCAGCCAGGATAACAGAGGCGATCGTTACCGTCACCAAGCCGGCGGTCAGCATTTTGGGCAGCAGGTGGCTTTCTAGCGCCTGGCGTTCGGTGTCGGTTTGCCCGATGGAGCTGGCGACCTCCTGGGAGAGGATCATTGTGGTCGGGAAACCAAAGGTACAGCTAATTCCTAAGGAGATAGCTAGGGCCGGCGAAAAGCCGAAGAGGCGGCCGAGCAAAAAGGAAATGATGATTACCCCGGCGGCGCCGATTAGGGTAAACAAAAGTAGTGGTAAAAGGGTAGAGATGGCTTGGTGAGGCGTCGTTTGGGCGAGGTTGGAGAAGATGACGATCGTCACTAAGAACATCAAGAGCCCGTTGGACTTAGCCTTGCCCAGGATTCCCTTTTCTAAAAAGCCCAGTGCGTAGGCGATGATCCCACAGATAAAGCAGACCACTAGGTAGTTAACCTTGCCGTGGGTCAGCTGGGCCAAAAAGAAGGCCACCGAACTAACCAGGGCCAGCTTAGTCAAGTAAACCGCCGGGGTCTGTTCCGTCGTGGGCATGGCGAGTGGCTTTTTCCTAGCGGGTTGGTTAGGTTGGTCGCCAGCCTCAGTCAGGGCTTGTTCGATGCGTTGGGGATCGCTACGAAAGGCGACCGCTTCCTTACGCAAGAAGTATGAAGCGATCGGGATGCCGATGAACTTTTGAAAGACGAGCAGGGAAATGCAGAAGGTGGCTACGGCCGGTAGAGATAACGACTTGAGCGCCGAGAGCATGATCAAGGTGGCGGCGCTCCCGCCAACAAAGATCGGTGCCCCGGCAATAGCATAGGTGCGCAGGTTAAATAAGAAGCCGCAGGCCAGGATCAATAAGCAGCCGCCCAGGGCCCCGAGCAGGGCGACAATGACCACCTTCCACTGACGCTTGAGCTCGGCGAAGTCGACCGTCGTTCCTAACGAGGTTAAGAGCAGGCCGACGACGAGCATACCAAAGGTATCGATCCCGGTGAGGTGGAAGATGTTTTTGGGTAGGATACCAGACCAGAAGCCGGCCAGCATCAGGATGGCGACGGCTAACACGGTCGAAAAAAGGGCGCGGGTCTTTTTAGATAATAGTTCGCTAGCGGTATAAATTACCAACAGCGTGGTAAAGGCGTAAATGGGTGCCATGTGAATTCCTCCTTGGGTGCGTCAGTGTGAGAGACTGGGAAACCCGGGGAATTAAAAAGACCCCACGGAAATTTTCCGTGCGGTCCGGTGTATTAAGGGAGCCGGCACGGACGTAACTTTGGGTTTCCCAAAAGTTGCGTCGATGCCAGATGATCCACGCAACTAGTTCGGCCAGCTTTGCCAAGTATTTAGGTTAAAACGTGCGTTGATCATCGTAAGGGCTCCTTTCGTTTAATTGGTTGGCAATACTATACCAACCCCCTCATCAAATAGCAAGTGATTTAGTGAGAAAATTTTAATCTTTGAGCGACCGGTGTAAGTACAACACGTCCTTCATCGGCAACCAGCATCGGTTCAAGCACCGCAAGTACGGCGAACTGAACACGCCAACTGGTCAAGACGTCACAACACCACCCAAGCAGCAACTGGTGTAAAGCAAGTACTGGCTAAGATCTTGCCACAAACTAGTAACGAGGACACGACGAACATGTCCGTCCTTGACCTCACCTTTGCTAACCTGTTCGGTACCCTTGGCACTTTGGGCTTACGCAAGAAGAAGGAAGACAAGTAGCTAAGTACTCCCGCTAGGAATCATCCCCTCCCCTGACAACTAGCGAGCAAAAAGCCTCCCGGTACTGGCCGGAAGGCTTTTTGCGTCTATTGTGGTTAATCGACGGACTTCAAGGCATCGAGCATGTTAACCCGCTTGATCTTGCGGTGGATGACAAAGGCTAAGATCAGGGTGATCAAGGCCGGAATGACGGTGGAAATTACGAAGTTAGCGGGGTGCATGGTGTTATCAAACATGGCGTTATCAGGTGGTAGGTTGATCATGATAAAGGAGTGCAGCCACATTCCGAAGAAGTAACCAAAGAAGATTCCGAGAATCGTCAGGATGATGGTTTCCCGGTAGATGTACATGGTGACTTCCTGGTCGAAAAAGCCGAGCACCTTGATCGTCGACAGTTCCCGGATCCGTTCGGAAACGTTGATGTTGGTCAGGTTATACAAGACTACGATCGCCAGCAAGGTGGCAATCCCGATCAAAACGGCGATCACGGTGTTAAGGCCGTTAATGATGTTGCCGATTAGCTCCTTGTTGTTAAGGTTCAAGGAGGTGGTGGCTACGGTACCGGTTTGGATGAAACGGCTGGCCAGCTTCTTGACGTTGGAGCTGGAGTTATCCCTTAAAGTAACCAGCTGGGCGTTGGGGTGGTAGGTTTGGCCGGTTAACTTTTGGTAGGCGGCCTTACTCATAAAAATGAAGTGGCCCATGTACATTTGGGCGATCCCCGCGACCTTAAAGGATTGACGGTTTCCGTTTGCGTCCTTTAGATAAATGATGTCGCCCTTCTTGGCGCCAAGTAAGGTGGCCATCTTTTGGGTCAAGATGACCCCAGTCTTTGGCAGGCGCATGGCCTTACCGGTTGCAGAAGACAACAGCGTGACCGACTTGCTAAAGTTTTTGGTTGTGTTAGGTACGATCATTGTCACTGTCTGGGTGCTCTGGTCTTTGCCGACGACCCGGTGGTACTGTTGGGTATAGATGGCCTGGTGATTTTTGACCGGGCTTGCGGCGAGCAAGCGGTTGTACTGGCTGGTTTGACTTGCCGTTGGGGCGTTCTTTTGGGCTACCAGCAGGTCGTATTTGATAATTTGGCTATATTGCTGATTGGCGATCCCGGCCAAGGAGTCGCGAATCCCGATTCCCATCACCAGGAGTCCGACACAACCAGCGACCCCGAAGATCGTCATCAAAGCCCGGCTCTTGTAGCGGAAGAGGTTGCGGAAGGTTACCTTGTGATTGAAGGAGAGCCGTCTCCATAGTGGCGTCACCCGTTCAAGCAAAATCCGGCTCCCGGCCTTAGGTGGTTTCGGTAAGAGGAGGGCGGCCGGGTGTTCTTTGAAGTTGTGGCTCAAGGCGTAAAGGGCGGCGATGGTCGTCGAGCACACGGCGATCAGGACGGCAATTGCTAGGTAGGTCCAGGAGAACTTGAGTACCACCCCGGTGATCGTCGAGCTGGCCGCGTAGGCTTTAAAGATGATTCTGGGCAGGAGGATGAAACCGCCGAGCGCCCCCAGGATGACCCCGAGGCCGCTGGCTAAGAGGCTGTACAACAAGAACTTGAGGGCGACGTCGGCGTTACTGTAACCGAGCGCCTTTAAGGTCCCGATCGTGATCCGCTCTTCTTCGACAAAGCGCATCATTGTCGTTAGGGCGACCAAGGCGGCGATGGCAAAGAGAAAGGTCGGGAAGACGTTGGCCAAGACGTCGACCCGCTTGGCGTTGGAGCGGTAGATTTCGTAGCCTGGAAAATCGCTGCGGGTGTTGACGGTATAAGCAGGGTAACCGAGGTTATTGAGTTGGTATTCCTGCTTGGCCAACTGGGTCGCTGCTTGTCGAGCTTGGTTTGCCAGGCTCGGTTGGAGGGTGGCCGCCTGGCTCAACTGGCTGACCCGGCCCTTAGCGGTGGCCAGGCTGTCCTTAGCCGCCTGGTACTTGGCGGCCCGGTGCTGATTGAGGTCCTTTAAGAGGGTCGCTTGCCGTTTATTCATCAGCTTCGTGTAGGCGTTGGAGTAGGCGTTGAGCTTGGCGGCGTCTCGGTAGCTGATCCGGGCGAGGTTGTACTCGGTTAAGGAGAAGGCCCGTTTGGTGGTGACCCCAAAGCCGCTTAACTGGCCAGTCCCGACGCTGGTTTGGCCAAAGTCGTTGTGGTTGATGAACTCGGCCGACTTGACGAAGCCGACGACCTTAAACTTGGTTTTGGCCAGGCCGGTGCCATCTTGCAGGGTGATCGTTTCGCCCAGGTGGTAAGTGCTCTTGAGGGTGTTATTTAAGGCGATTTCGGTGTCCGTCTTGGCCAGGCGCCCGGCCACCACTTTATACTGCGACAGGGAACCGGAGTTGGAAAAGACCCGGATACTGTTGGTGCTGCCCTTAATCTTGGCGTCGGTGAAGTAGCCGTAGTTAACGGTCTTGACCTGGGCTTGGCCGGCGATCGTCTTTTGGTCGGCCTGGCTTAACCCGTAAGCGGAGGTAACGGTCATGTCGGCCAGGTGGGTTTGGTTAAAGTAGTTTAGCCCGGTCTGGCGCATGTCCGGCCCGGTAATTTTGAGGCCGACAAAGGAGAAGGTCCCGAGTAACATTAACAAGACCAGGGCGATGAAACGGCCTGGCGACCGTCCGATCGATTGCCAGGCGTCCTTATATAACGTTTTCTTACTCACGCTACTCACCTACCATTCCAAAGTGGCGATGTCTTGCGGGTGATCTTGGTGGGTAATTTCCTTAACCTGGCCGTCGTGGATGTGGATGACCTGGTCGGCGATCGGGGCCAGGGCGGCGTTGTGGGTGACGATTAAGACGGTCGATCCCTGCTGGCGGCTCATGTCCTGGAGGATTTGCATAACGGCGCGGCCGGTTTCAAAGTCTAGCGCCCCGGTCGGCTCGTCACACAACAAGAGCTTGGGTTTCTTGGCGACCGCCCGGGCGATGGCGACCCGTTGTTGCTCACCCCCGGACAGCTGGGCGGGGAAGTTGTTGAGCCGCTTTTCCAGGCCGACGCTTTTGAGCGCCGCTTCTGCTGGCAGGTGGTCGGGGACGATTTGGGCGGCCAGCTCGACGTTTTCCAGCGCCGTTAGGTTGGGCACCAGGTTGTAAAACTGGAAGACGAAGCCGACGTCGTTACGGCGGTAGGCAGTTAGTTGTTTGGCGGTTTCCTGGGCGATGTTTTGCCCGTCGATGATCACGTCGCCGCTGGTGTTGGTGTCCATGCCGCCCAAAATGTTGAGCAGGGTCGACTTGCCGGCCCCCGACGTCCCGAGGATGATCACCAACTGGCCCTTTTCCACCTCAAAGGAGATGTCCTTGTTGGCGTAGATCATCTCGTCACCGGACGGGAAGGTCTTGGTGTTGTTTACCACTTCTATGTATGCCATTTTCAAAACCTCACTCTTTTAATTCGACATGTGTTTATTTAACAACCCCATTGTAGTATCCTTAAAAAAAGCGAACAAGCAACAAATTAAATAATGTGTTGAAATAAGGAGAAAAAGATGACTGCCACCCGGCAAACTAAAACAAAGGCCCGCCTCTACCAAGCCTTCATCGCCCTGCTAGAGGAGCGCGGCTTTAACCAGATAACGGTTAAGGAACTGTGTAACCGTGCCCAGATTAACCGGGGCACCTTTTATAACAATTATACTGATATTTACGACCTGGAAACATGGCTGGAGGACCAATTTTTTAGCCAAATCAACCAAATCCTGCGGGTTGATCCCGCCCACCACGCTCTGTCGTCGGACAGCATCCGTGCGGTGATTGATTACGTTAAGCAAAACCAGCAGCTGGTAATGGCGATGGTGCACGGCGGCCTGGCCAACCGGATCGAAACGATCCTTAAGCAGGAGTTAATCTCGATCATGGAGGACTTTTTGCAAGCCGATTTCGAACGAGCCACCTTACTGCCGGCCAGGTACGGGCGAACCGTGTTTGCCAGCGAGGTAAGCGCTGTGATCATGCTGTGGATCAACGACGGGATGGTGGAGTCGAGCGCCGACTTGGTGGGGATGCTAACGGTCCTGCGCGACCACCCGCTCAAAGACATCGTGGGGCCCGCTCATGACTAAGTTAGTCAGGGCGTTGCTGGGGTTAATCCTCTTAATGGCCACCATTGCCAACCTTGGGACCGACCTTAAACAAGGGTGCGGCGCCCTGTTAATTGTCTTAGCCAGCCTCGCCCTGGCCCCCCGGGTGTGGCGCTGGTTAAGCGGTCGGTCGGCCACCACCAAACGAAAGCTGTATTGGGGCCTGTTCGGCCTGACGGTGGTTATTGAACTGACCGTGCTGTTAACCATGCCGACCAGCGTCTTTCATGATCCCTTCCGGGTGCGCTACCAGGCCAGCCTGTTAGCCAGCGGCCACTTCGACTGGGGGGCCAGCGACTACTTTTACCGCTACCCCAATAACGCCGTCAACGCCGTTCTCTTAGCCGGACCGCTCTGGGGAGGGCATTTAGTTGGGTTTAACGACGCGATCACGATCGGGGCGCTGGGTTTTGTAATGACCAACGCCCTGATCCTCGCCTGCGCGACCCTGGCGCGGCGGCTGGCCAAAGACCAGGCCGCCGCCATCTTAGTCGTCGCCTGGTTTTTGATCAACCCGGTCACCTACACCAACTTCTTGCAGGTTCCTTACAGTGATTTGCCCAGTATCCTGGCGGTAGCGGGGATCCTACTGGCTTGGCAGGCCCACCAAGAACGGCCCCACTGGGCGAAGTTGCTTGTCCTCGGCGGGGCGGTCCTTGCTGGCCAGTTGATCAAGCCCAACCTGATCGTCTTGGCACCGGCCGTTTTGTTAACTTGGTGCTTGGTTAAATCCCGCCGCCAGCTCTTGGCCCCGGTTACCACCGTTCTGGTTGCCTTGGCCCTAACGTTGCCGGTTAAACAAGCGCTCCTGACGGTGGGCCACTACCAAGCAAACGACCGCTACCGCTTACCGGCGACCTCTTGGATCTACATGTCCTACTTTCCGGCCACCGGGGGGCAGTACAACAGCCAGGTGGTGCAACAAGAGGAGGCCTTACCCAATTTGGTCACCCGCCAGCAATTCGTTCAAAGCGCCCTAGTGAACCAGGTTAAGGAACTCGGGGGCGGCGGCCTCTTCAAGCAGTGGGCGACCAAGCTAGTTAACTTAACCGATGAGCGCCACGTACCAATTGAATACCGGGCCGGTCCCCAGCGGGCACCGGCCGGGTACCTAGCCCACGCCAAGTTAGCCGGCGTCTTACAGACCTTCCTATTACAGGTCAGCTGGTTAACCCTCTTCGCCCTGACCCTGCGTCAGGTCATTTACCTACGCTTTACTTCGGCGACCACGGTCCCCCTGGCGGTCTGGACGGTCGGCTTCGTGGCCTTCGAGGTCCTCTTGTGGGAGGTGGAGGACCGGTATGGTTTGGCCCTGCTTCCGTTCTTATTCGGGCTCGTCAGCCGGCCGACGGCACCCCCATTCAATGGCGCCGGGGTACGGCTGTCCTGGTTCTGGTGGCCGTTGGTCGGCATCGTGGGAGCGCTGGTCCTGGTAACCAGCCTCCCCAAGCCTAATTCGATTACCGTCGCCACCCAGCAAAGCTCGCTGTCGGTCCAGTATGGCGAACGGCCTTACCGACTCGCCCCCGGAGCCCAGCTAAGCCAGGTAGTGACACTTCACCACGCTGCTACCCGGGCCCAGGTTTGGTTGCCGAACAAGAGCCGAGCGACCGTGACCCTGCTAACGCCGGCCGGTAAGCGGTTGGCCCTCCATCGCCGTGGTGGGGCGGTGGCCTACCGCGGAAAGTTAGTCGCCGGTACCTACCGGCTCGTGGTGGCGAACCTAACGACTCACGCCCAACCAGTTTGGATAACTAGCTGGCCCCACGGCCGCCTAGCCCCACACCCGCTGGTAATTAATCGCCACACCACTGGAGACCGGAGCCTGCGCTACTTATTTAGTACGGATTAGTGAACTACTCGGTCATAAAATGACCGAGCTTCTGGGAACACGAAGTAGTATTTAGGATGTTGTACGTGTATTCACGCTACCTAACTTACAGAACTTCGTTCTTTTACCAAGGCTAGTCCCTAGCCGACAGCTTTTAATCCTTTGTGTAAGATGTTAACTGCCGCATTAACATCCCGGTCGTGATGGGTGCCACAGTTTGGACACGTCCACTCACGTACTTCTAGTGGTTTCGGTCCACTTTGGTAACCACAATTGGAACATTGTTGGCTAGTGTAGTTCGGTTTAACAACGATTAATTGCTTACCATACCAAGCGCACTTGTACTCCAGTATTGCTCTAAATTGGTACCAACTAGCATTGGCAATTGATTTAGCCAGATGGTGATTCTTTTGAAGATTTTTGGCTTTCAAATCTTCAATGATAATCACATCGTATTGCTTTACCAATTGCGTAGTTATTTTGTGTAAATAATCTTTACGTTGGTTAGCGATCTTGGCTTGATAACGAGCCTTAATCTGTTGAGCTCGTTGCCAATTTTGATAATCGTCAACTTCCATATCTGTTAAATGGTTCTTATTATGGTTCCACTGTCGAACAGCGACTGTTGCTTGATGCTTCCGGTGACTATACCTTGCTTGCCACTTTGTGGCTTGCTTATCTAACCATAATGGATTGAACTTGGGATACTTTTTGCCGTCAGAAGTAATGGCTAAATCAGCTACACCAACATCGACTCCAACCAATTTATGGGTCTTAGATAACGGCTGAACAGCCGGTGCTTCAACTTGTAAAGATAGATAATACCTACCTGTTGGTTCTAAAGAAACCGTATAGCATTTAATCTTAACGTTATTCAATTGAGCAGTTTTGCTAGTTCGAATACTGCCCAGTTTTGGCAGTTTAACTCGATGTTTAGCTTCAACGCTCATTTTAGAGCGACCAGTAAACGATTTTCGTAAGGAATGCCGTGATTTGAAACGTGGATAGCCACCTTGATGTTTAAATAGCATTTTAAATGCCTGGGCTAAGTTATGGTTAACTACTAGAAAACTAGTTGAATCACTTTCCTTGAGGAAAGGATATTCCTGCTTTAACGCCTTCAAAAGGTAATTCATACCATATTCGTTTACGAAATGACTGCTTGGATTATTGGCGTACCGCTCCTTAGCCATATTAAGCATTTGGTTCCACACAAAGCGATCATTACCAAACATTTGGCTCAACTGATCTCTTTGTTTAGCATTGGGATACAAACGTAGTTTGACACCTTTTATTATTTTCCCCATTTGGACAATTTCACCACCTCTCTAAATCTCTTTCTTACGTTGGTCGTCAATATACTTAGCAACTGCCTGTTTATTAACAGAACCAATACTTTCGACATAATAGCTAGATGACCACAAATGACGGTCGCGTTGTTTCCAGTAGCTATTTTTTAACTCTGGGCATTCTCGAAATAACCGGTAAGCAGTAATCCCTTTTAACCATCGAACCATATTAGTAACTGATAGTTTAGGGGGGGTGCACTAACCAGTAAGTGAACGTGATCATCTTTACCAATTTCCAGATGGGCAATTTCAAATCCGTATTTATCGGCGATTTCAAGGATAATTCGCTTAAAAGCGACCTCAACGTGTCCCTTGAGTACCTTATTACGATATTTGGTTCCCCATATAATGTGATAATTCAAATTATAGACAGATGTTCTTCCATACGTTAGACGTTCTGTATCTTTCATATCAATAATTATATCACATTTAAGTGTATCCATATGTACTACGTATACAAAAGAAGGGCAATTCATCACGTCCTTAAAAGAACGTGTTTCCTTGCCCAATTTCAAAAATAACCACAGACCTGGTGCCTAAGTACGAGCGAAGAAATGGTGCCAAAGCACCAACCTTCGCCCACGGCCTACTTAATGGTTGGGTTGCATTCCCTATTTGAATAGCCTGTGCAAGAGACCTTCCTTCTTGGCAGGGGAGGGCTTACTGTTGAGCCGGTCGGTCAGCTGTTTCATCTGTTCTTGTTGTTGCTGGAGTTGGGCCTGTTGGGCCTTAAAGAGGTCGGTGATCGTGGCTTGCTCGTCTTCTTTTTGGTGGAGCTTTTGGTAGTAGCTCCGGATCAGGGGTTCGCCGATAAAGGCATCGAACTTGTCGATGTCTAGGAGCATCCCGTTGTCGTACAGGTCGATGGCGACTCCCATCTCGCGGGGGAACATGTTGAAGTAGTTGTCGAGGGTTTGGTTGGTATTTTCGTAGCTGGTTCCCCGTAGGTCGTTGAAAATAACCTTAGAAACGGTGAAGTGTTGGTTATCACCCTCGGTAAAGGAAACGTGGGCAAAGTTATCGTCGCGGATCAGCATCTTCCAGGTCAGCCGGTTGCGGTCAACCTTGTAATCGTAGGTTGTGTCGATAATACCCGCAAGTTCTTCTAGGTAGCCGTGCGCTTTTAGAAGCGACTTCAAAATTTCCCGGGTAATACTTAGATAATCGTCGACTAGCATTTGTTCATCGTGGCCGGTCGGGTCGGCCAAGCGGAGGTTAAGTTCGTGGGTTACATAGTGGTAGAGATGGTCGTTAACGCTGTTTTGCAGGATCTGATAGTTGATCGGCTGCTGGTCAGATTCCTTCCAACCGGCCTCAAAGGAGAGATAGTAGACTCGCTTGGTGATTTCTTCCAGGTTGTTAATGTCCTTGTCGCCGGCGTTGTGGTTCATGGCGAAGATGTTGACGTTGTGGACCCCTTCAAGCGTGTTAGACCACTGTTTGATGGCGTTGGTAGCAACCTTAGAATGCAAGAAGTTACTGTTTAATTCGTCGACGATCATCGGGGAAACGAAGTGGCCCGAGTTGAGGTACTTGCCCAAAAAGGCCACCGACCGTTCTAGGCGAGGCCCCGGTCCACCATTAATCTGGGAGAACTGGATGCTGGGGGCTTGGTCGCCGATAAAGGGCTGGAAGTAATCGCGAACCAGCTGGGTCTTCCCAGTCGTTCCCCGCCCAATTAAAACCATCGAAAGTGGAACCTGGTCGGCGCTCTTACCAAAGTTAGAGCTGCGGTAGATCTGGCGGATACGCCAAATTAGCGGCGCCGTCATCAGGTACATGAAGGCGGACAGGGCCTGAGGGCTTTCGTCACGGAGCTTGTTTTCTTTAAAGCTCTTGATGATGTCGACGAAGGTCCGGACGTCTTCGTCGGAAACGCTCGGCTTGGCCAGCGGGTGGAGGCGATGTTCGGCGCCGTCTTCCACTAGGAGCTGGTCGTTAGCGTAGGCCCAGCGTGGTTGAGGGAAGAAATCTTCTGCGCTAGCGACCTCTTGGTTTTTAGTGGCCACCACCTGGTAGGTCAGTTGCTTGACCGTTTGGCGGATTTTGAGCGGGTCGCGGCGTTGGTTGCCCTTGGGGGTGTAGAGGGCCTGCATGGTTTCAACGCCGGTCGGGGTCAGGTCGTAAACTACCTGTTCTTTTTTAAGCCCGTTGGTAATTTTTTGGATATCGGTGGGGTTGACGATCACGGCCTTACTGGTCAGCTGGTCGATCGTATCGTCGGCAAGCATGGCGCTGAGTTGTTTTTCGTTGCCCGGCTTAATTTGGTCAATCACCCGGCGCGACAAATAGTCGGTGGCGTCCTGGTTGAAGTTGTGGTTAAAGAGGGCCTGATGGGCAGTTAAGAAGGCTTGGTCGGCGGGATCGTTAGGGTCGCCCTGGTACATCCAGAGGACCTCGTGGTTTTTAGTCATCGCCTGTTTGGTTAAGTTCATCGACCCGTTGAAGATGGCGAAGTGGTGGTCGTCTGAAACGATGAAGTACTTGCTGTGAAAGAGGTCTTCCTTGGTGAACCGCAGGCGCAAAGTCCGGTTCTTGAGCCGGTCGATGAAGGGGGCGCCGGCCTTTTGTAGTTCGGCCAGCTTGTCCTCTAGGTTAAAGACCTGGGCGAGGCTGCGGCCAGTCTTGCGGTCCTCCATCCCCAGGATCAAGTCGACTTGTTTAAAGCGGGGTAGGAGTTCTTGTTCGATAATCTTAAAGGAACCGACAAAGGAGACGCCGGCAAAGGTTCGGTAGTCGTCAATCAGGGCTAAGAAGTCCGGCTGGTCAAGCATCCGCTGTTGTTTGATGTCGTAAATAGAAAGCATGATGGAATCCTCCCGTAAGTGTTGCCTTAAGCTTAGCACATCGGGGCGCCGGCCGGTTAACCAGCCTAATGGAATGAATATACAAAATTAAATGCATATAGCCCGCCATTTATGCTTGTTTGGCGTTTATTTTTCGAAAATATTGCATTTTTATTTGCCTTTTATGTAAAGGGAGTGTATCCTTAGTCACAATTAATCATTGAAAATAGAAAGCGAGGACGAGCTTATGGCCAAGGAAAAAGTTGTTTTAGCATACTCAGGGGGACTCGATACGTCGGTGGAAATCGCCTGGTTGAAAAACAAGGGGTACAACGTGATTGCCTGCTGCATTGACGTTGGTGAGGGCAAGGACCTGGAGGCCATCAAGGAAAAGGGGCTTAAGGTCGGCGCCGTTAAGTCGGTCGTCATCGACGCCAAGGAAGAATTCGCCAGCGAGTACTGCCTGCCCGCCCTGCAGGCCCATGCCATGTACGAAAATAAGTACCCCCTCGTTTCAGCGCTTTCGCGGCCGTTGATCGTCAAAAAGCTGGTGGAAGTGGCCAAGGAAAACGGCGCCACCGCGATTGCCCACGGTTGTACCGGGAAGGGGAACGACCAGGTGCGGTTTGAAGTCGGCATCCACGCCCTGGCGCCGGACATGAAGATCGAAGACCCGATCCGGGAAGTTCACTGGGCGCGGGAAGAAGAAATCGACTACGCCAAAGAAAACGGGATTCCAGTGCCGATTAACAAGCAAAGCCCGTACTCCATTGATGAAAACCTCTGGGGGCGGGCCAACGAATGCGGGATCTTGGAAGACCCGTGGGCGAGCGCACCGGACGACGCTTACGACCGGACGGTGGCCCTAGAAGACACCCCGGACACCCCCGACATCATCGAACTGACCTTTGAACACGGGGTGCCAACCGAATTAAACGGTGAGAAGCTGAGCCTGGCCACCTTGATCATGACCCTGGACAAGCTAGCCGGCAAGCACGGGATTGGCCGGATCGACCACGTCGAAAACCGGCTGATCGGGATCAAGTCGCGGGAAATCTACGAATGCCCGGCCGCCACGGTCCTCCTGGCCGCCCACAAGGACATCGAAGACATCACCCTGGAGCGGTCGCTGGCCCACTTCAAGCCGGTGATCGAAAAGCAAATCGCCGACATGGTTTACAACGCCCAGTGGTTTACGCCGTTGATGACCGCCCTGCTGGCCTTCTTAAAGGAAAGCCAACAGGACGTCAACGGAACGGTGCGGGTTAAGCTCTTTAAGGGCAACGTTATTTGCGAAGGGCGGAAGTCACCAAACTCGCTGTACGACGAAAACCTGGCGACCTACACGGTGGCCGACTCCTTTGATTCCGAAGCCGCCGCTGGCTTCATCAAGCTGTACGGCTTGCCAACCCAGGTTTACGCCCAGGTCCACCAACAAGACCAGGCGCCTAAAGAAACGCCCGTCGCCGCACCAACGAAGGACGAAGGGGCGCCGGACTTTATCTATCAAGTACAACACCAAGGGGTAACGAATTAATGGCAGTTAAGAGAATGTGGGGGGGTCGCTTTGAAGCGACCGGTGCCAAGTGGGTCGAAGAATTTGGGGCCTCGATCTCCTTTGACCAGCAGATGGCCGCAGAAGATTTAGAGGGTTCCTTGGCCCACGTGACGATGTTAAAGGAAACCAAGATCCTGCCGGCGGCCGACGCTGACCAGATCATTACGGGGCTCAAGAAGCTCCAGGACCAACTCGAAGCAGGGGAGCTTACGTTTACGGTTGAAAATGAAGACATCCACATGAACTTAGAGGCCCTCTTGACTGATGAGATCGGACCGGTGGCCGGCAAGCTCCACACCGCCCGGAGCAGAAACGACCAGGTGGCCACCGACCTACACCTCTACGTCAAGCACCGCCTGCCCCACGTCATCCAGGCGATCAAGGACTTGCAAAAGGTATTGGTCGAAAAGGCGGCGGCCAACGTCGAAACGATCATGCCCGGCTACACCCACTTGCAACACGCCCAACCGATCTCTTACGGCCACTACCTGATGGCCTACTTCCAGATGCTTCAGCGTGACGTCGAACGGTTTGAGTTTAACCGACAGCACACCGATCTAATGCCGTTGGGGGCGGCCGCCCTGGCCGGGACGACCTTCCCGATCGACCGGGAACTGACCGCCAAGCTCTTGGACTTTCAGGCGCCCTACGCCAATTCCTTAGACGCCGTGTCCGACCGGGATTTTGTCCTCGAATTCCTGGCCAACGCCGCCATTTTGATGACCCACCTGTCCCGGCTGTGCGAAGAGATCATCATGTGGTGTTCCTATGAATTTGGCTACCTAGAGCTGTCCGACCAGTACTCAACCGGTAGCTCGATCATGCCGCAAAAGAAGAACCCAGACATGGCCGAACTGGTCCGGGGCAAGACCGGCCGGGTCAACGGCCACCTTTTGGGGCTCTTGACCACCATCAAGGGCCTGCCGCTGGCCTACAACAAGGACTTGCAAGAGGACAAGGAAGGGCTCTTTGATGCCGTTAAGACGATCATGCCGAGCCTGAAGGTGGTGGCCGGGATGCTTGAAACCGCCCACGTCAACAAGGAGAAGATAGCGCAGGCCACGGAGCGCGACTTCTCCAACGCCACCGAGCTGGCCGATTACCTGGCCACCAAGGGGATTCCCTTCCGTCAGGCCCACGCCATCGTTGGCCAACTGGTCTTAGAGGGGCTCAAGACCGGCACGACCCTGCAGGAAATCCCGCTGGTCAAGTACCAAGAGATCGACCCGGCGATCGGCGAAGACGTTTACCACGACCTCCAATCTAAGGTGGCCGTCGAGCGGCGGAACTCGCTGGGCGGGACCGGGTTTGACCAGGTCAAAGCCCAGATTGAAGCCGCCAAGCAACTACTTTCTAAATGATTAATTGAAAAAAGCAGTGGACCATGACCCGAGACGGCCATGGTCCACTGCTTTTAGTTTTCGGATGAGTAGCCCAACGGCCCGTCGAGGAGGTTGGGTCGCACTCAAATTCTCCCAATCACCCTTGCCGGAATTCCCCCGACGATCGTGTTGGCGGCCACGTCCTTAGTGACCACCGCCCCGGCCGCCACAATTGCGTTTTCGCCAATCGTGACCCCAGGTCGGTGAACATGCAGTTTGAGTTAATGAAGACCCGTTTGCCCAGGTGAATCCGGACCCCGCAGTCGGTGTAAAAGGGCAAGCGGATTTCGGTGCTCTCGTCAACCGGGCGCCCGGTGATCTGGCTGACCAGTTCGCGCACCGCGGCGGCATCGTGGACCTGGGTGTTAAGTTCTTGGATCAGCAGCTGATTTTGCTGGATCCGTTCCTCCAGCTGGGCATATTCTGGCGTGTTTAGATCAAGTTTCTCTACCATTGTCGTGACCTCCGTTTCGTTTGCGCTTATTATAGAAGAAAAGGGCCGGTGACGGAAATAATTTCCCGGGAAATAGCCGGCGGAGAGAGGGATTCGAATGGCAAAACAGATTAACGTGGTAGCGGCGGTGGTCATTGACGGGGCCAAGCTGCTGGCGGGGCGCCGGGAAGGGGGCCGCTTGGGCGAAGGCTTTTGGGAGTTGCCGGGGGGCAAGCTCAAACCCGGTGAAGATCCCCGCCAGGCCCTGATGCGCGAATTAAAAGAGGAGCTGGGGACCGCATCCTATATCGGTGAACGGGTTTTACCAACCGTCGTTCACACCTACGATTGGGGCGAGGTCCACATGCAGGTCTTTTACGCTGGTTTAAAAGGCAACGCCCTGACCGCGGTCGCTCACGATGCCTTCCGGTGGGGGACCCCGCAAGAATTAGCGGACCTCAACTGGCTGGGGGCCGCCAAGCCGGTCATCGCCAAGCTCCAAGGTGTGGACCTGACCAAGGTGGTCTTCCCGGCCGCCGGGACGGTCTACACCCACACTGTTCAGTACTACGAGACCGACCGGATGGGGATCACCCACCACTCCAACTACGTCCGCTGGATGGAGGAGGCCCGGACCCACTTCCTAGCGGCGATCGGCTGGGATTACGCCAAGATTGAAGCGGTCGGGATCATCTCACCGGTCGTTTCGGTCAACTGCCGCTACAAGCGCTCGACCACCTTTAGCGACCAGGTGGTAATCACCACCAAGATTGCCGCCCTCGACCGGGTGCGCTTGACCCTGTCCTACCGAATGGAGTGTCACGATCAGCTGGTGTGCGAGGGGACTTCGGAGCACTGCTTTACCAACCAGGACGGCAAGCTCTTGCGGCTCAACCGCGACCTGCCGGACTTTTACCAGGCCCTACAAGAGGCCAGCCAGGTAAAATGAATCAACTTCGCCTCAGGTTAAGCATTTCCCATTTGCGGCTACCCCTTATATAATGTAAGTAATACTACTAAAGGGGGAAACACCATGAAAATTGTCATTTTAACTGGGAGCCCGCACCACCCGGGAACGTCCGAACAGCTAGCCGATGCCTTTGAAAAGGCGGTCCGGGAAAACGGCCACCAAGTTTAGCTTTGACGCCGGGCGCCGGGCCAGTGAGTTCAGTCTCCTGCAGCTGGAGGACGAGTGCCCGGGGATGGAAGTCGCCGTCCGCCCGGATGACGTGGTGGAAAACGAGGTCCTGCCCAAGCTGATCGAGGCCGACCTGGTCGTTTTGGTAACCTCCCTGTACTACTACGGGATTAACGCCGCCTTGAAGGCCGTCATCGACCGCTTTTACGCCTACAACCACGAGTTGCACGGCGGCAAGCAGGCCGTCACCCTGATTTCCGGGTACGGCGATGACAGCGCCTTTGCCTCCATGAAGCTGTACTTCAAGCAGCTGCTGGACTACATGCGCTGGCAACCGGCCGGCACGGTCCTGGCTAGTGATTCCTGGAACGGGCGTCAGCTGGCCAAGCACGTCCAGGAAGCGGCTGAGCTGGGACACCAATTTAAGTAAAGCTACGTTGAGGAGTGGGTACCCACCACTGGCCGACCGTTGTTAGCGACGGGGCTAGAGTGGGGGCCCACTCTTTTTTGGACTAAACCAATTATGGAAACGGTAATGA
>OKWA01000406.1_pt1 | contig 23965 bp, 27 predicted proteins | sample 1606861 | NCBI WGS metagenome assembly OKWA01 (sample SAMN03281007, study PRJEB24777) | human gut metagenome | isolation source: fecal sample PR166 from 1 month old female Malay infant, vaginally... | reverse complement strand
TTTTTACCACAGTTTTACCACAGTTTCTATTTAAAACTATGTTTACTGATTTTCAGTAAGAATAAAAAATGCCGTCACATCAAGGTTTTAAACACCCCTGAAAATGACGACAATAAAACTTAGTGCCCCAAACAGGCAGCTGTAAGCCTTACATATCGGGGATTTTGCTCGGTTTTGTGTGCAGATTGTGTGCAGCCAATATTTTCGACAAAACCGGACAACAATCGCCCAATTAGTCTTCGACCTCTTTAAAAAAGAAAAAGGCCCGAAACAGTTTTTATACTGCTGAAGTGCTATAAAAAAGTTGGACACTTTGTTAATTTTTAAAGATTGGAATGATATCGAATATATTCATTCGGTGTCATTCCTTTTTTGTTTACCGAAATTCGAATGTTGTTGTACCAATGGATATACTGATCGATTACATTTTGAAATTGTTGAAATGAAGTGATCTTTACAAGATTCAAGCATTCCCGTTTTAACAGATTGAAGAAACTTTCTACCGGTGAATTATCCAAGCAATTTCCCTTACGGGACATCGACTGAGTAATTCCATGTTGACATAGTAAACCTCTATACTGCCACTGTTGATATTGCCAGCCTTGATCTGAGTGCATAATTGGACTACTCCCTTGCGGTAGCTTTTTGAACAAACTAACTAGCATTGTTGTAATTAAATTCATATTAGGATGAGTCGAGGTCGCGTAAGCGACAACGGCACCGCTGGCTTCATCTATGACTGGCGATAAGTATCCCTTTACGTTTTCACTAATAGAGATTTGAGTAATATCCGTGTGTAAGACTTGATATGCTTTTCTAGCATTAAATTGCTGATGTAGATAGTTAGGAGCCGTTTTACCCATATGACCACGATACGAGTGGTAGTGACTCTTGGATGAATACAACGTGACCTTTAGTCCCATACTAGTCATTAATCGACGTACCGTTTCTTGACAATATGTGAAACCCTGCTTCATGAGGCAATACCAGATTCGTCGATAACCGTAGGTCTCTTTGCTACGTATAAATTGCTTCGCAATTTCTTGCTTTACTTGACGATATTTATCGATGCGTTGTGAAGCTTTTAGACGTTCATAGAACGTGGAGCGTGGAATTCCAAAATATGTTAACAACTTGGATAATGGATACTTTGCCCTAAGACCTTGGATAGCTAGTGCTTGTTCTCGCCGCGTTGCTGTCTTAGGGCTCGTAATTTTTTTAGGATATCGATCTCCATTTCTTGATCGGCGACTTTAGATTCTAGTTCGGCAATTTTTTGCTTATATTGTTCTTCTTTAGTAGGTTGAATTTTCGATTTCTTAATCATTTTACGTTTATTCATGGCTTTAGTTGGTCGGCCTATCGGCTTTGGCCTAAGGCCAACGATCCCTTCATTTTTATATTTACGATACCATGAATAAACTTGTGATCGATTTAGATTAAATTTTACGGCTACTTGTACTGTGCTTAACTCGTGCATACGGTAGTAATTCACTACCTGGAGTTTAAAATCGAGCGAGTAACTATGGTGAGTTTTTCTGGGAGCTAAGCTCTCATATCCATTCGCTTGAGCCTCATGCACCCATGTTATTAATTGCCTTTTCGAATGAATATCGAATTTACGACAAACTTCTGCGTAGCTACATTCCTTGCTCAAATACTCTTGAACTGCGTGAATTTTAAGTTGATATGAATATTTAGACATAAAAAATACCCCAGAATCGTTAGATGTGTGTCTAACAATTCTAGGGCACTTCATGCCCGGGTCTTTTTTCGTTCTATTTATATCCATTGTGAGTAATTCCAGTGAGATCAACGTTTAAATCTTGTTGACCACCATAGTCTGAGTATTGCCAGATCGCCGTGTTACTCAGCGCTGGAAAAGCATTGTAGTCTGGCCATACTGATAAACCAGATTGATAGCCGGCGTCCCATAAACTGTTGGGAAATTCAGCATTGATCCGGTCTAAGTCAACGTGGGCTAGCAGGTACGGCTTGTATGAGTATAGCATTGGTGTAAAGCCAGCTTGCTTAATCATCCGCATACCAAGCAAGATGTTGTCGGTGTTGGCCTCAATATTACCAGATGCGCCAGCTTCGTAGTCGAGAGCCACAATTGAGCCATACGGCGTCTTGATCTTACTCAAGAAGTAATTCAGCATCTGTTGAGTTTGGTACTGATTAGATCCGGTCTGGTCCCAGATGTACTGGTGCATACGCCAGCCCCTCTGCTGTCCCTGATTGATGTGGGAAGTGTAGGTAGATTGGTCGTAGATATAGCCGTTTTGACTGCCACCCATTTGAGTGATCCCAAACTGGTCTTGGCCGGTGTTGTTATACAGCGATGGTTGGTACTTAGAGTAGTCACCACCGTAGCTCCGGCCCGCTTGTTTTGGGGTCAATACCCCGTTAGTGTCCGCATGGTAAGTTGTGCCGCCAACAGTCACATCGGTGTTAGTTACCTTTAAATAGGTAGACGGGTCGAAGTAGTACTTCTGCCCTTGCCAATCGACTAAGCCGGTCATCAGCTTACCGTCAGCGCCAACCATGTACCAGTCCCCCCATTGGGACTTAACATAATCTTGGTGGTCCAACTTTAAATAGGTCACTGGATCGAAGTAGTAGTAGCTACCCATCCATTGCTGGACACCAGACAATACCTGCCCATTGTCGCCGACCATGTACCAATCACCCCATTGAGACTGGACATAGTCACGTTGAGTGTGAAGTGAGCCGTCTTGATTGAAGAACCAGTAGTCGCCTTGCCACTTCTGGACACCGGTCAGTAGTTGCCCATCTTGGGTCAGATACCAGCCTTTTTGTTGCTCGATCTTAGGTAAGTAGCGGTACTGCCGGTCCTTGGTAACCTTACCGTTCTGCTCGTAGTAGGTATAAGTGTTGCCACTCTTTTGCCAGTTGGCACTAGCGGTCAACGGGGCGAGCAAGACCGCGCCAGCCATTATGCCAGCCACCATCGCCTGCTTAAACTTGCGTCTCTTCATTAGCCCCAGCTCCTCCTCGCAAATTATCCAGATGCTGTTGTGCTGCCGCTTCTTGCTCCTTCAAGCTCGCTAATGCCGCCTCAACCTCAGCAATTTTGGCCTGCGTATCGTCTGCCGGCTTAGCTTGTGGGTAAGCATCCAAAGTGCCGTCGGCCTTAAGTTTAGCGTAGGCGGCTTCAACGGCATTGGCTAGCGTAGTTTCGTCCGTGGCAGTAAAGCCAAGATTAGTCAAGGCTTGCTTAGCAATCTGGACGGCATGGGACTTTTTGGCTTCGCCTTCGATCGCCTTTTCAACTCCCAGCTGTTGCATGGCCACGACCGCATCCTTGGCTAGGGTTGGCAAGATGGCAATGAGGGATGTGGCCTTGTGGCTTAGCTTAAGCCACTTCGACATGTAGGCCGTAATGATTGGCAGTGAAGCCACTGCCACCGCTGTGATTACATTTGCAATTGAGTTAACTTCCATTTTTCTTTCCTCCTATTTGCTTTCATTCGTCTGCTTCTCCAGTGCTTTTATCCGTTGATAATCGTTGATCAGCCAATCGCGATGCTTACCCACTTCTTGACTTAGAAGGTTAAGTTTCTCACGGTCCTCTGCCCGGTCTTCGCGGATGCTCCGTAGGGTTGCATTGACTTCGATCATGGTTTTCTCCAGCTGTTCAATTGCTCTTGAAATTTTTTGTGACTCTGCACGTGAGGAATCGATCGCCACACGGCTCATGTCTGAGTGGACATATGAGAAAGCAACCCCAATCAATGTAAAGATTGCCACCCACTCGCCCCATTCGAGCCCCAAAGGATGGTGCATGTCCATGCCTATGTCTCGCCTCCTTCCCAAATTTTGGTCAAACAAAAAACGCCCAATCAGTATCTGAACCGGTTGGGGCGCTGTGTATTTCTTCGGAGAGCTATATGCAGCTATCTAGGCAGCTACATACGGCTTGCCAGTGATCTGCTGGTACTGGTCAGCAGTAATAGCACCCAGAGCTACGTAGCTCTCAATTGCCACATTGAGCTGGAACATGCACTTGCAAAATGTGAACATATAATTTTCCATGATTAGTTACCTCCGTTAACGCTATTCTTCTGTGCTACTAATTTGCCCAAGGCGGTCACAGCCTGAGTCAATTCTGCCTGTTGCTTCATAACTTGGCTGATCTGCAAGCCTAAAGAGTTGAGTGCTTGGTCTTTCGTAGATGGTCCTACCGGCCCATTGCTTGGGTGCTGGGCGTTAAATTCTTCCACACTTGCTTGATCCCAGTCGGTGCCATTCCAGGTGTAAGGCGGACGTAGCCCGTCCTTAGGTGCGACTAGGGTTTCACCTGGTTTGACTTCGTAGGGTTTTTGCTCGTACCGTACACCGGTCAGCACTCGGGTTGATTGGTCGAACGAATAAATTACTATTTGATTATTGTTGTCCATTGTCTATTCACCTCCTAGACTGGTGCACCAATCATGATGATGTTAAGTGAGAAAGTCTCGTTGGTATATCGACCACTACAACTTGCCGAAATGGTATTTGAAGAGGAAATGTCATGATAAGGCTTAAAGTAACCCTTGGCTGTGTGCCAGTCCGCAATCATTGCCGTAGCAGAGTTGACTTTCCATGGAATAGTGAGGGTGCTTTCCCAGTAGTCTGCGTCATTCTTGTTAACCTGAACATCACCACGCCCAAAGATCACACATAGGTTATTAGTGATTAAGAATCTCGACAAAGCGAAGTCGTTGCCGTTGTTAGGCTTGCTAAGGCCTGGCCCCCAAGTGTAATCCCGTGACCAAGCATCCGTAAACTTTGGCAATTTGTTGGACATCGCTGTAGTCAACGAATTACTCAAATCGTCAAATTGCCGATTGAGCTTGTCGATTGCCCCACCGGATAAGTTGTCAATGGTCGTGGTTCCACCAAAGTGGTTGTTACCCGTGAATTGGTTGTTCCCAGCTAGGGTAGCTGCATGACCCTTGTTCAATTCGTCCAAGTAGTTGTTGATCAAGTCTCGGATGGTGGTCAGCTCGCCCTGATTGCCTTCAACCAGCTTTTGATTGGTTTCGGTGTATGTCTTAACAAGGTTTTCGCTGTCTTGGATCATTGTTTGAATGTTCTGGTTGTAGATTTGAGAATCACCACTGCTGAGATAGCCAACACCCTCGACCACTGTGAACTTGACGTTGATGGTCGACACCACCTGGTCGTTGCCATCCTTGATTCGAAAATAGGCGTTTTGATAATCGCCTGTTGCTTGGAAGAACGGTGCCGGCATGGTGAAGTCGAATGTCCCAACTGCGGGGCTTTGTGGTTGATAGCCACCGCCAACCTTGAGTTTACCGGTTGAATCGGTCCCCACTAAGTCAATCGTCTTATTTTCTAGGTTATATGGCTTGCTCCCTTGACCGCTCTGGTTCTTGACCAGGACGAATGGAATTACCCGGCCGTTGTCACCTTCGTGGCCATTCATCGCCCCAATGGACGTGACATGGTCAGCAGACACGTTCACGTCCAGAATCACCCGGCCATCGCTACGTACTGCTGCTTCTGTTGTACTCATTTAATTACCTCCTCCTGTGAGATGGTTAATATAGCTAACCAGCTCATTCAGTTTGTCTTCAATTGCTTTCCAGTTGCCGTTGATTACGTCTAGGTAGCTTTGATCTAGCACCAGGTTCTCTGGCCGTTGCAAGCTGATTTGATCAGTTTCCTTGCCCATTTCCCACTCCCGGACCCAGTAGGAATTAAATCGCTGTACCAGGTCGTTGATTGGTGACTCAATGTCCTGAAAGCTCAGAATCGTGTAGTTTCGTAGGGAACGGTTTGACGCGTTACCGGGAGAACTCCGACCGTTAGACACCGTTGGCACGTTAATAATTCCTTCTACATGGGCTAGACGCTTATAGAGTTCGTTAATCTTGCTAACCGTCGCATTGATCCCAGCGTCCACGTTGTCAGCGATTGTAAAGATGTTTTGCAGTCGGCTGATGTTGATGGTCTTAATCGGATCAATTGGCTTGGGTGCCACTGGTGTAGGCGTTGGTGTTGGAGCAACAACGGCCATCTCTTTGAACTTGGCAATCAGCCGGTCAGCTATCTTACGCCCCGTTTCTGCTGTGGGGTGGACACCCGTGTTACCGTCACCTAGGGTGGTACTAGCATTCTCGTAAGTGATGATAGGATCTGGTCGCCAGTCGTAGTAGTCGATGCCCTTATCCTTAGCAATCTGTACTAACATGGAGTCCAACTGAAATTGCGACCAGCCTTGTGAGTTGATGTCGAAAAGCGAGGTGCTACCGTTTCGGAAATCTTCCGTTGGCAGTTCCAGCAGAATTCTGATGTTGGGTGCTTCCTGCTTTAGAGTATCTAGCCCAGCTTCCACCCGCTGTTTTACATAGTCCAGATCGCCACTTGGAAAGCACCAGTCATTGACACCGTAGTTAACTAGCGCATAGTCGTAGCCTGCCGCACTATGGGATTTTACCATTGCTGGGAACCCACTATCACGATCATCAAACTTTGCCCCAGAAATAGCGGTGTTGGTCACTTCCCAGCCCATCGCTTGACCAATAATCTCGGGTATCCGTTCACTGGGTGGAAGGTTCTCCTTACCGTCCCAACCAGCGAAAATAGAATCCCCAAAAGCGATTAGTCTCGTCATTTAAACATCTCCTTAGTGATCTTGTCCTTCAAGAGGGGCCAGAGACGGTCAGCATCTTTTTGGCTAAAGAAGAAGCTGCCATCAGGCCCTAACTTGGGGATTTTGTTGATGCCGTCTGGGGAAGCAACTAGCATTTTGCCACCTGCAACTTCTGTTGTTGAGTAATCAAATCCCACAAAGGCACCAGCCTTAACTTTATAATCCTTGTCCGGATCAGTTACATGGCTGACCTGCTCTATAGCCTTAATTAATAGTCCAGTTTGATCAACGCTCCTTCCTAACTTGTCTTGATCGTCACTGTCCATCTGCCATAGATCAGCAGCACTTTGCAGAGTGGTCCAACGATAAATGCCAGTTGACCGGAAATCGATATTGCTTAACGAAATTAATTGGTTGACTGTGCAGCGAATGCCAATCTTATATCCAGCTTGCAGCCAATTCCGCGAAAATCCCCGAAATATGTCTTCTAGGCTATCAATTTGCAACTTGGAGACGTCTAGGAAATAGTAGCTTCCTGTTTTAACCAGCAAATTCTCCACATTTGCCAATGACCAAGCAACTTCACCATTAACTTCTTCCAGTTGATGATAAGCGTGAACCACTAGCCCAGCATTTGCTGCCGATTGGATATAACCGGCCGCATCTGTGTCCTGTGTCGTCCCGTGGCCAATCCGCACGATCACGGATTCAATCCCTTGCGACTTTAACGCCGCAAAATCAACAACCCCACTTCCTTCTGAAACATCAATTACGTTCGCTGTTGGCATATTGTTCCGCCTCGCTTTCTGTCCAGGTTTCTTGACCACTCGATGTGGTTGATGAGTTGGCAATGTATGTTTTCACTTGTTGACGAATGTCATTGACCGTCCGTGTTTGACTATTATCAAAATCCAAGATATTTTTACCGTTGGAATTGAAAGTCTCAGTTGTCGCTGCACCTTTCGAGTATGGGTGCCAGGTATACCCCACCATCGGGACTGTTGTCACGAAGTGCTTTGGCTTCACCTCTACGCGTATTACTTCACCGGCAATTGGCGCGGCATTGCCATCCAAGGTAATGTCGATTTCCAAGTCAGGATTGAGTTTGAATTGCGTGTCAGCATACCTCATCATTTCATCTCTGTTCTGGATAGTGTCTGAGGTAATATCACCCCCGGCAAACGAACCCCAGCGGTTATAGCTTTCCTGGTTTCGGTACCAAAACGGAGCAAAGTAATACATTTCTTTGCTACCGGTAGTAGTGGCGCCAGAATCATTACCACTATCGCTACCGGCAACAATTGACGCCATTTGATCATTACGTTCCCACCAGCTTGGCGGGTACCAACTAATTGGTTCTTTCTTGCAATTTTCCCCTGGTTGAGGTTCAAAAATCATAGTAGAACTATCCAGCGCTAACGTGATGTGGTAACTGGCGCCGTGGGATCCGTAGAATCCCATATCGCCGGTTTGCGGCGAGTCAACTTGATGGCCACAGCCTTCCAGTGACACGGTATAAGCTGGAACATTGATGCCAAAGTCTTTGTAGACTTGGCTGACAAAACTTGAGCAATCCATCCCCGAGAATGGGTTGCCGCCGCGTGAACCACCGGCACCGCCCCAAACATACGGAACGCCAAGGTACTTTTCGGCATCTCTTTGAACGGCAGCTGCCCCTTTATTAGCCGCGCCACTTGGCAAGCCGGTATCACTTGTGCTGTCTTGGCTGTACGTAGCACCAACCAGCCTCCCACAGTTTTGCATACTAGTCGTATCGTACGTAAGCGATACCTCGTTAGTATCGTGAAGATAGTCCAAACGATGGCCATAGTTTTTATAGAATTCATCGTGTGAGTACACCCTGATGTTCAAGTTGTCTGGGTAGATCACACAATCAGGCCAAGCTCCAATAATCCGGTCCAGGAAGTCTTTTCCGCTGCCGCTGGCGTAAGGGCTGTCAACATTCACGGCGTTAAAACTTCCGATAACTTGGTAAGTAATACCCCAATTATTACCATCAAACATGGCCTTCAAAATGTCTTGCGGCAATACTTGTTGCGTTTGACTACTATCGTCAGACGCTACTTCTAGACTGGAAGAACCGCTACCGCCGTAATGGCCATTATTTCCCCAATCGATTGGTGCATCTGCTCCATAGCATCTCATGCGTGAAACCTCGTTGTAGATGTGAGAAAGAGTTACGGCCACGGTCGTCATTCCGCCCGAATAGTCTGGTTGAATTTGCTTAATTACGAACCATTGACCCGCAATTTCAACGAAATTTTGCACTTCTAACAGGTTGAAAGCCTCACTGCCATCATCATAAGCGGTTAATTGCGCCGTGTAAGTGCTATTAACCTCCCACTCAATTTCAATTGAATCCGCCAGTGCAGACTGGAGCACTGCAATATCGTCTGAACTATTTGGAACGTGTAAGTTCCCATTAGTTGACTGGCAGATTTTGAGCGGTGTCGTAAGTCCACTCATGATAAGTACATAAACGGAAAGCTGAAAGTAATGTCGACCGAGTTAGCTCCAGTGCACTCAATCGCATTCCAGCCAGGGTCTAGGCTGATATAGCCAAAATCAGTCTTTGCATTCACTTGATTTCCATCTAGGGTGGTAGTCAAGCTTTGGCCATCCCAGATAATCGTGTGGTTGCCATCACTCTCCTCGTTGAACTTCCACGAGGTGTTAGTGGTGGTATTTTTGATTTCTAAGTAGTTGCCAGAAAACTTCATGATAATTCGCAAATCATGGCTTTGATAATAAGGGTCAACCTTAATGTCCGAGGCATTATAGACCCGAAAGCTATTACTGGTGAAGTGGTAGCCCACATCAGCTGAATTATCGGGTAAGTTCATCCCAAACTGCCAACCGTCCTGATCGAAGGTGTAAGGCGAATCACTCCGATACATCGAATACCGATATGGCTTCGGCAGATCAAAGGGAATCGTGAAGTTGGCGTAGTTAGCGCCAGGAGATCCCGGCGCAATGTCAAACGGGGTCGGATAACCGAAGTATACCTTGGCGTCATTGACGTCCGTTCGTACCCTAACCAGCTTTCGTTGACCGAATAGCTTGTAGATTTCATGTTTAGCTAGTTGAAAGTCTTCCCAGTTGCTGAATTCTAGCAAAAACTTTTCGCTAATCGTACGTTTGGCAAAAGTTTGGCTAATAAAAAAGGACCCATCCTTTCCGGTGGTGTCCTGGTAATTATTCGTAAATTGTGGTGACGAACTAGCGTCGTCCTGGCCTAGATAAGTGAGCCCCGGGACTACATCAGCGATGCTAAATTCATCACCATTACCTACTTTTAGTTTTAAAAATGGTTCCACTAGTTCACCTCCTAACTGTATGACCTCATTGCTGCATCAAGGGCTTGTCGCTTGTATAACTTCTTAGGATCAAGTGAGCCTTGATCCTTGATGGCTTGCAGCTGACTGCCACTAAGCCCTAACAATTGACCGAACATATCCAACAGCTGGTCGAATTTCTGGTTCATCTGCGCCATTCGTTTTTCTAATCCGTCATTATTAGCAATTGCCCCATGGCTAGGTTCTTCTGCGTGGAAGCGAGCCACGATCTCACCGAGTAACTGGTAAGCACGGGACCGCTTGGACATGTCCAATGGTACGATCATTTCGGGGCGGTTATATTCGCCGACCTCGTACATGCCGTGTTGGTTGATTAGGCCACCGTCAGCGTAACCGTGTCCATTGCCGAGCGCAGACAGGCTGTCACCATAGCGATGTTTTGCATAGTTCAAGCCGGCTAACAGGTCATCAAAACCATTCCACAAGTCACCGTGCCCGGGGAGCTTGTACGCGTTAAACGTTGACTGTTTAGTCTGCATTAACCCCATCGCTGGGCCGGAACCGTCACCGTCTGGGTCAGCACCCGGTTGTTTAGCGTTAGGATTCCCACCGGATTCCGTTTTAATCTGACGCAGAACCTTATCAACCAGGCTTTCGGACAAGTGCAGCATTTGCAACGCTCGCAATGCGTAGGGCCGCCAACGTTCAACACCTGAACCACCTGGATTAGCCATAACTTGCAACTGTTTCTTGACCCAATCCGCCATCTGCTTGGCAATAAATTCCGGCACGTTAGTTACTAAGTCACTAGCGAACTTAATAGGTGTAGAAACATGAACGAACCGTTTGAAAACAGATTCCATGAATTCGATCGGGTGGGCTAGGAACTTATCCGTGTTTTCCAAGAAACTAGTGGCGTCATCTTTGAGATTGGCAAAGAAATCACCAATCCCATCAGCATAGTGCGGGATTTTACCCATCATCTGCATCAAAGTGTAGCTCCGCTCGCCATCTAACACTGAGGTGCCCTTCGGCAGCGGCACGATCATATCCCGCACAGCGGGAAACATTCCGACCTGACCGTTAGACAGACGGTACATCTCCCGATAGTGAGCAGTTTTGCCGTCGTTTACTTTAGCGAATCCGCCAGGATGAGCACCTTGCGTACCAGTGGCATAACTAGGCATTGGCACTTGCCATGAACCGCCGATTTTGGAAGCTCCTAACTTATCAAGCACCCAGTTAATCCCTTTTTGGAGGTCCCCCAGCATGTCGTTAAACGGCTTAATAATGCCACGGACCAAATCAACAAAATGGGTATGAATGGCTTTCTTGGCATTGGCAACCGTGTCACCAATGTTGCTCATCTTATCCTGCCAAGCCTTGACCATGTCGCCAAGGCGTCCACCAGTCATTTCGTTCAGTCGGTTATACATGCCTTTGAACAACCGCTGCTGTAACTTACTCATGTCGCTGGCCGTCCTGCGGGTATCATCTGACAAATTACCCCAATGACCACTAACTAAGTCTCGCCAAGTTTGGGTTCGATCTTCAACAACCTTATAACCAGCCTTGAACGTCTGTTTATGCTTACGGAACATGTCTTGGGCAGTCTTGGTGGTGTCTTGCTTCATCCCGTCCCAGTCTTTGCCGATAGAACTGGCGGTACTACTAAACCAATGGCCAACCTTCTTCATGCCGTTTTTGGCTGACTTAGCTAAGCCGTTAACAAAACTGCGGAACTTTTTGTTGTGCTTATACAGCAGCGCAATTCCACCAGCAATTGGATTAACTAAGAATAAGGCAATCTGTTTCCAGTCACTCTTAAACCAGTTAATAACTGCCTTGAAGCCCTTCACGATGGTTTTACCAGCCTTGACTGCTAGTTTACCCATATCGCTGCACATCTTCCGGAAGGTTTTGCTATGGGTATACAAAATGACTAATGCGCCAACGACTAATTCAATTCCAATAACCCATGGATTAAAACCGGCGGTGGCAAGTTTTGCCGCCTTTCCAATAAGTCGTACACCTTTAGCAACATTATCAAACATTAGCGGCAATTTGCCGATACCCGTTAGGATCTTAAAGGCACCAAACGCTGTTAATAAAGCGCCACCGAAGATTTTGACGGTCGTTGTATGTTTGCCTAGCGCTACTACAAGGTCAACTACTGCTTTAGTAACCGTACCGATAAATACAGCAATTTTTTTTAATCCCTTTTGACCATCTTTAGAATTAAAGGCTTTTGACATTGCAACCGCCGCGTCACGTAAGGATGGCATTAATGCCTTACCTAGAGTAATGCTTGCCGCGTTAGCTGCCTCCTTGAACTGACTCATGCTCATTTTAGCCGAGCCCATGTTCTTTTTAGCAAGTTGTTGAACATATCCTTGACCCTTATAAGAATCTTTGACGTTCTTGTTGAGGTCAGCAAGCTTTTTTGAATTGTCCGCCAAAATGATCCCGGCCGATTCACCAGTTGAACCAAACAATGCCTTAAAAAGAGCGCCCTTTTCTTGCTTACTAAGGTTACTACTATGTTTGTTCAACGTATCAAAAATTTGACTCATCGATTTCATTTTTCCGGACTTATCCGTGAAATCTTTAACTGATAAACCCATCTGGTTTAAAGCTTCAGTACCACCCTTCGTTGGCCTAATCAAACTGTTGAATACTTGCCGTAAACCAGTACCAGCTTTATCAGCCTCCAAACCGTTATTAGACAGAATACCAATGGCAGAAGCCGTTTGCCCAACAGTATACCCGAGCGTCTTAGCAGCTGGACCGGCATATTCCATGGCAACACTCATGCTCTTAAAATCAGTGGCGGTCATATCAGCAGCATAAGCCATTTCATTGACCGCCATCTTGGTATTCTTAAGCATTTTAGCAGTGCCGTCGGCCCGCAGCCCGAAGGCTTCCATTGCGGCAGTAGAGCTTGTTACAACGTCATTTAGGTCGTCACCTGAAGCAACTGACGCCTGCAACATCGTCTTCATTGCTCCCAAAGATTGGCTAGATGTATAACCACGCTTAGTCAATTCTTGATAAGCATCGGCAATCTTACTTTGGCTAACCCCGTATTTGACGGACATTATTGCACCGTCAGACTGCATCTTACTTACGTTGTGAGTGACTTCACTGACTTTTTCGCCGCCAGTAACCAGCAAATTAGTGGTTTTAAGGTATGAATCTTGCAGTTCACTCGCCTTTTGGGCACCGTAAACCATTGCACCGCCGACCGTGCTAACTGCACCGGTTGCTAGTAGGGCGTTTTGTCTCAAGGTTGCAAAACCGGTTTTAATTTTAGCTTTCATCCGTCCCGTGTGGTTGCCTAGACTCACAACAGCATCATCAATTCGCTTAATTCCGGTTGGTTGCAATCCAGCAACCTCTAACCGCATTTTCTTCATTTCTGACTTGGTGTTGGCAATCGAAGTTGCGGTTTTGTCTAACTGCTCTTTCTGCTTTCGGTAAGCATCCGAATTCTCCCCACTTTGATGGGCAATCTGCTTGAGTAGAAACTCTTGTTTCCGATATTGAGACTCAAGATTTACAAGACTAGCTTTTAGACCCTTGAATTTTGCAACGGTTGCACTTGCTGCCTTTTTTTCCGCATTTAAGCGATTGACGTACGCATTCGATGCAGATTGAGTTGCACGGTAACTTTTCTGAAGGTCGGCCAACCCAGATACTTGACGCATCACAGAATTTTGAGCACGTTTAGCCTGACTTTCATAGTTAGATAGCTGCTTATTTGCCTGGCTGATCTGTTTTTCTAGATTCAGCCATTGGCTACGTTGCTTTTCGTTGTCCTGGTCTAGTCCAGCTTGCTGACTTCGCAATTCGGCGATCTTGGCTTTTTGAATCTCCATTACTTGGTTCAGGCCACTGATCCGAGCCTTTACCGCTTCAGAATATTGACCCGAACTTTTCAGTTCCTGTTCCTGTGCTCGCCATGCACTGATGGCAGCACTGACTGCCATACGAAAGTCCTTCATAGAAGTAATTGCCGAAATCGTGTCAATCGAGATCCGGGTGGCCATTTCGTTTTGAACTTTCAAACTTTTACCTCCTTTCTGACAAAGTAAAAAGCATTTTTAACTGAACATTTGCGCCATTTTCTTGTGGGCGTCCACAGCATTCATCGGCCGATCTTCACGTGATTTGGCGCTTTGAATTTTCAGTAGCTCCATATAATCCTGCTTGTCTAAATCAGATGGCAACACTCCAGAATCAACCATCAATCGCTGACGCATATAATTACGGTCTTCGATTTCCTGTTTGTAATCTTCTATTGTTCTTCGGAGTTCGCCGACTGATCTTTTGGGACTGACTTAGTAGATTCTTCTTGAAAAGCCTTTTCAGGGACCCCTTTGATCCGATTACATACATAACTTAAGTATGACCCCAAAATAGCAAAGTCAGCGTGATCCTTGACAATTTCCAACTGCTTATCGGACAAGCCCAACACATCCTGAAGAAAACTCAAGGCTTGCTTCGTAAAAGCACGCTCTTTTTTTAGCGCATCTAATCCGGCTTTGAATGCTTCGCTGTCGTCTTGTTGTTCGTTGTCAGCGGTTTGCGCCTCATCCATATCTACATTGAGCGACAGCAAAGCAATCATCATTTCATCAGCCTTGTCTACGTTAGTTAAATTAGCCTTTACATTAATTGGCCTCTTCAAGCCAATTTGTGTTGTTCTTAGTTTAACGACCATTAGATATCCTCCTCACTGCCGCCCTTGCGTATTGTGTATTTCTATGGCGACCGAAAAAATATTAAACTTGGTGCGTATCTGCGCCAGCCTGGTTCGTGTTGGCAGGCGAAGTAGCCCCAGAAGCTTTGACGTAGCCGGCCATTGGATTCTCGCCAGTGTAACCGCCAAATACTTCTTTTAGCATTGCGTCGTAACCGCCCCAACTAGAGGAGCCGGTGTTGTACATCTTATAAGGCATCTGCGATCCATCCGCGTTTAAAAAGACGTTGTTCGGGATCGGTGACAATGCTTGATAAGTAAATGCGGCGTTGCTATCCGTTTCGTTCTTGTTGTTGGTCCCGTGGTTACGAGATGGAATAATCATTTCACCGTTGGCGAAACAATCAAAGAACCAGTTGCCATCAAAGTCGTGGCTGGCAATCAGCAACGCAACGTGTGGCTTGTTATTACTTAACACCTCACCACCATTAATCGAACTGTAACCCGTAATTTTGCTACCGTCTGCGTACGGAATATCCAGCATTGTTAATGCCACCTGCGGCGATGGTGTACCGTATGCGGTCCGTTTAACCTTGTTGTTACCGTATTGTTGCTGTCCGGCTTCTTCCAATGCGGTAATGTTCGCGGTTGTCGCCCCATCACCGTCACCGTCCCAGAGCGCAATCCCAGCCTTGCCGAGACCGCCCTTCGTTGGATCAGTGATTAAGGCACCTTTATCATCAGTGATACCGGCCATTACAAAGTCGATACCCTTCATTGACATACCTGCCATTATTTGTCACTCTCCTTTATTAATAAATTTTTTGCAAAGTAAAAAACCTTGTCCACTTGTTGAGTGTCAGGGTCTTTGCTGTGATTTCTAGAGGCTTCAATCGTCCAGCCGTTTTGTACAAATAGATGGGCAATTTTCATTTCTTCGTCCAGTGTGTTCAGGGTTGAGTTTAGCTTATAGAAAATATGCACTTCCACACCGACGGTCCACCCTTTGAACGTTCGGTTGGCATAGTAGGTTGGTTCATTTAACCACTCACTGATTATACAAATTGTTTCACTGGTTTTGATCGCAACCCCTTGCGGAACCGATTCAATAAAAAAATGGTCAATCCAGGGAAAATGGCCACCCATTAATTCTCTGGCCTGAGTTGTCGGCAACTTCATGAATCGTCACCGAGCCTTTCCTCATAGACCTTTTGTTGAGCCACGAATACCTCGTCAGTGGCGTTACGTCGGGCATTATCCACGAAGTGCGTGGCACCCATCTTAATCGTTCCGTCATTTAGGAACCGTGCGATATACGCTTTTTTCCCAAACCCGACGGTCGAGTTTCCGTTATCTTCGCCGTTAATGTCAGTGTCTTGGCTCATGACGTTGTCCTGTAGGTGGCCGTATTTGACGTCCTTATGATTGGTCCGAGGTGTAGCTTCTCGCAATTTTTCAGCCAACACTTTAGCACCGGCTGAGGTCATCGCTTTCTGCGTGTCGTGATCAGGAACTAAGGCCTTTTCCGCCTTGTTAACGAACGCTTCAATCTGGCTGTCTAAATTATCCATGTCAAGCATCCCCCTTTGCCACATCTTTCAAAGTAAGAAGGTCATAACGATTCAGGGAATGACTTTCATCACGACTAATTGCCACGATGCGATATGTGGTCGATTGATCGCCGTCAAGTTGAGCCAACATTGACTTATCGACACGATATTGCGACCGGACAGCAACCACAATCGTATCTTCTAACTTAGTTCCCAACAGCTCATATTGCTGATTTTGCGAACGCTGATAGAAAGCACAATGTAACTGGCGCTTAGACGCAAACTGCGCAGTAGATCCCTCGATGGTGTCGGTGTCAATCAGTTCAGACACCCCTAGATCAATTAGATGATTGAGTCGACTGATTGCCATTTTCATCATCTTCGCCTACTTTCAATGCATACATTCCCCGCAATTGCCCAATAATACTATTCACCGTTAGATCGATCGGGTACGTTTGTGTGTCAGAAAGCGATAAACGGTATTGATAATACGTTGCCGCTAATGATTTCACAGCAATATCGAATAACGGTTGCACATCTTTTTGTTGATAAAAACTGTCATCACTACCAACTGCACCCATAATGAACTGATTGGCAGCATCAAGGTAGCCTTTAATCAGTTTGTTATCGGCAGTGCCGTCAAGGTATAAGACGTTTTTGACGTCATCGACTGAAACCACCAATCAGCTCACCTCCTTACTTAGCCAGCAGCTCCTGGCGTAGAAGTCGGCTGGTTAGCGACGGACTTAAATGATCCCACAGCCATTGCGCCAGTATCAGTTGCTTGCACATCAAAGCGATCAATAACCCGTACCTTGTAAGTGTTGGTCTCAAAACTACCAGCTCCAACATTGGTAGCCATCAGCGCCATGTTCTGGCGGTCAAACAACGTGATTGCTTGCTTAAAGTCACCAAAGTACAGTGGGTGATTGCCACTAACATCTGGCAACCACTTGTCTGCAATCCGTACGACCGTCTTCCCATCAATCTGGTAAACATCTGGTTGTGATGGCATTGGTTGCAGCATGTAACGACCCTCAGCGTCCTTAACCTTCGACAGAACGTTGTAACCCGACTGGTTGGTAATGAAGATGGATGTTGCTTCAATTGCCGGGTCCAGCGTGTTATTAACCAAATCCTTTACGTCGTCAAACTTGGAAATAGTTGGCTTCTTCGGTGCTGCGTCCATTACGTCCAAGATGGCCTTGTTACGAGTAACAGCGTCTTTCTTATCAATTTGAGTAGTCAACCATGCCAACAGGTTTTCGGCTGTGTCATTTAGTAGGTTGTTAGTCAACGTGAAAATGGCACCATAATCAGAAATTAAGAACTTGATTAGATGCAGCTTGGCAACGTCAGCACCAGGAATTTGAGTGCCTTCATCCATCTTAACCATTGGCTGAATATCAGCCTCATTCTCGTAAACTCGTGAACCTTTGTTAGTCGAAACACTTTCAACATTAACGTAATTCTGCAAGGTAGCGAACTGTCGAACCAGCGAATGAATAGCAGTCTGAACGTCCACTGGAATGGTTAACCCCAGCCCGCCATTACCATCACTGCCCACCGTAGCGTCAGAAGTGATAGCGTCAAAATGACCACGAACCATGTTCTTGATGTCGTTGGCAAAACGATCACGAAGGCTCTGTTCATCCTTGTTCAAGGGTTTCTTGTCCTTCTTATCCATATTCACTACTTCCATTGCCCGTGCTTCGTCGAGCTGATCCTTAATTGCGTCACGTTGTGACTTAGCTTGATCACGCTGTGCCTTCAATTCCGCAAACTTATCCTTGTCAAAGTTGTCGTCGATGACAGCAGCGTTTAACTTGGCGTCCAAATCAGATACTGCTTGACCTTTTGCGATCCAAGCATCGTTTAATTCATTAATCCCCATGATTTTCATCATCCTTTCCCATTAAAATAGCCAACTTCTGGTCTTTCAAACTAGGAATTGGCTTCTCTGTTTTGTTTTTTGTCAGCTGTGGTTTATCGATTTGCTTAGTCTTGTTAATCAGGTTAAGCAGCTTATTAACCGCGGCTTTTGGCACAACTGGTGAGGCGGTGTTAACCACCTGTGGTACTGTCTCATCGACAAACAAAATCTGATCAGCAAAACCTTTATCGACAGCATCTTGTGCCGTCATCCAGGTTTCGTCTGCCATTAGTTTAAGAATGGCGTTGCGATCCATTCCCGTCTTCTGTTCATAAGCATTCACAATCGACTGATCGGTGGAATCCATCATCTTCGCATCATGTGCTAGGTCGTCAGCGTTACCTTGTGTAACTGTCCACGCTTTGTGAATCATCATTTGAGCCGTTGGTGACATATTAACCTGGTCGCCAGCCATTGCAATGATGCTGGCGGCACTAGCAGCCAACCCTTCCACATTCACAGTAACCTTGCCAGGAAAGGCCTTTAGATTAGTGTAAATTTCTGACGCCGCGAAAACGTCGCCGCCATTAGAAGCAATGTTGACCTCAAGGCTATCATCAGCGCCTTCGATCAGTTCATTCACTTGTGCCGGCGTTACCGCCGGAATATCGAAGAACGAATAAAATGCGCCAGTCGTGTTATCGACAATATCACCCTTGATCTGGATTTCCGTCATCGTTATCACCTCCTTTCGCTGTGCCATTACTTGCAGGCAAGTCTTCCGGCAAATAACCCGCCTGTTGCAGCAACCAGGTCGCCTGGTTAGCAGCCAACGCACCGTTATTTTGCAAGTTCAGGATATTCGCGGCATACGCATCACCTGCTGGATCAACAACTGGCCGCAAATCCATTTTGATATTGCCCGCCAACTTATTGTTTAATTCTCCCGTGATTGATTGAGCGAACCGAGACAGCGACTGCAAGTAGTTAGCGTTCATCATGTCAATCGACGATTGCTGGTCACCCTGGCCATTAATCACGCTGTCGCTGACGCCGTAAACTTTGGCAACCTGGGCACCGGTCCAGTTAGCTTGATTAAGCAATTGCGCAACGTCGCCCTGGATTTCCAGAGGTTGGTACGTCTCCAAATCATCGAGCACGATTGGTCCGCTATTGGAATCATTCATCTGTTGCATAAATTCCCGTGATCGTTGGGCTTTCATCTTAGCGTTGAGCAGTCCGCCTTTAGTGATAGACAACACACCAGGCGCCATAATGGACCGGCCAAGTGCGGCCAAGGTCAAACGATTGGACGCATCACGAATCGCTAATTCATCCGCCAATGATGCTAACGGACTCATCCCTGTCTTACCACCGTTATTCGACAATAGCCGAATGTGAATCATATCGCTTTGCGGGATTGCCTGAACAAATCCGACATCCGGTTCATCAAAACTGACGTTGTAGATCAGCCCTGAACCATCTTCTAGCAGGAACGGCGTCACTTGCGACGGCCTTAAATATTCCCATTGCGTGTCGGTTCCGTTCGGGTTCCGCCAACGATAAGCGAACGTTTCACCACCGAGTAATAGCTGGGCAAACATTGACTGCCAAAAGGCGTGCCTGTTAGCGGTGTTGCTGGGGTTATCTAAAATACCCTGCGTTCGTGATGAATCGGCGACTAAGTTAGCATCTGCCAGGTCGGCCGATAGTTGATAAACCAATGAGTAGATGTCCGAATTTTTGAGTGCTGTTCGAGCATCAACATACTCGCTATTGCCGCCTGACGTTAAAAAATTCAAAACATCGCTATCGTCATTGATGGACAGGCCTAAGTTCGTATCGCCCATCTGAAAAACTGGCATTTATATCACCCCCTTTCCTATTTGGATTGGGATGCGATCAATTCGGTTCCCAACCCCACCAGAATTAACGAAACCCCAATGCTAAACAGGCCGGCAATTTGACTAATCAAAAAGCAGCCCCAGACGATGCACCCCAAGGCTACCAGGAAACAGATAATGTCAATATATCGCCACAACAATTTAAACAACCTACTAATCATTAACTTCACCTCCTAGCAGTCCTGAGTCTTCGCTTTCAAACCAAGCCCGAACTTGTTCTTCCGTCATTCGGTCAACCTGCTTGCTCTTATCGTTAGCAATTCCAAAGTCCTCAAAGTGGTACATCCCTTGATAAAGGGCGTCAATAATGGCGTCCACCACATCGATCTTGAGCGTGGCTTTGGCCTTGTCGACCTGAATACCAATCTTATCTTCGATAATTTCAGCGTTTAATAAGGCTTTTGCCATGATCGGGTCGTCGTCACGAGTAATTGACCCCTCAACAAACCCCCGCTGTAAGAATTTCGTAGGGTCCTTCAATTCACTGGTGCGCTGGCGGATCGCTTCAAGTGGCCACTCGGTATTGATTTCCATTTGCTTAATGGCAGTTGTTGCTCCCCACGCGTCATAACCGAAGAACAAGACCTCCAAATCATGATTGTGGACGTAATCGAGCAACCAAGAGTAGACCTGGTCATCGTTGATCAACCCTTGCAGGTGGCTGGTAATCGTGCAATAGCCACGGCTTGCCAGTTGACGGTACTCGATCCCGTCTTGCTTTTCCTTGGCTTCGATCGACCCCGCTTTCTCCCAAGGGATGAAGCTATGCTGCTTAAGATGCCAGCACTGGTTGCCCTGTTCGTTTTGATAAGGAAATACGAACGCTAACGCCGTGTTATCGCTAAACATTGAATAGTCGAAGCCAATATAAACTTGGCGGCCGTCGATGTCTGAGAATGCTTTTTGCGCACGTTCAATGTCCGACAGTTTTAGGTAACTATTCGTTGCTTCCTGCAACCATAGGTTGAGGTTCTTATTCTGGAAGTCGTCAACCGTTCCCGCGAGCATGTCAGAATCCCGTTTGTCACGTAATCCTTCCAGCAGAACGTCTTTCTGATCTTTCAAATAAAGCAACGGGTTAGACTTTGGCCAAGTGCTCTCTTTGAAGGTCTCGTCTAAGCTATCCTGGGCCCAGATCAACCCCAGCGTTCGGTCAGCTTCACGGCTGAAATCTTGCTCCATCGCTTGTTGAACCACCTTTTGTTCATCATGAAATGGGACTGACGGGTCTGGGTATGCAGTTGAAATCTCGATGTACTGGTGATTAGGAACTTTAACTTGCCCAGAAACAATTTTCTTAGTACCTTCACGGCTCTTTATATTGCCCACTTCGTCGAACACGGCAGTGGTGAAGTGGTACGAGTCATATTTCCCAGCATTGAACGACAACGGCCGCAGGTTGTTGTTAAACTTCCGCATCACGATCCCGGTGTGATCATGGATTACTAAATCGTAATCTTTAGCTAACGACTTAAAAACGGTTTGCTGGTCAATAATCTTTCGGAGCATGTCAGCAATGTACCCGTAGAGTTTACCGGTCTGATCGTAGTTTTCGGCAGTCACTAAAAAGTCCTGGTTTGACAGTCCCATTGATTCAATCAGAAACGAATAGGTCATATAAATGGCCATAAGGTAGGTTTTACCCTGACCACGGGAAACTGAAAGAATTACGCGCGTGAAGCGCTTCTTGTTGAGATCGTCTCGCCAGCCAAACAACATCCCAAAAATGAACCTCTGCCAGTCCATCAATTTAGTTGGCTCTCCCGTGTCCACGTTGGGCGCGATTGAGGCGAACTTCAGGATTTTATTGACCTCTTTAATGTCGTAATGGTACTTAAACGCGTTCTGGTTCGACCGTTGCAGATCTCTCAAATGCCGAAATGCGGCCAGCTTGATCAGATAACCGGTGATAATCTTTTCATCGAGTACATCGAACGCGTATTCGGTGGCTGGATCATTATATTGGCGTCTAATCTTGGCAAAATCGCATTCATGATATGCACCGAGTACATCGTGGGTCTGGGTTAAATCAATCAATTTCAAAAATATCCACCACCTAAATTAGGCCAGCATCTTTTAGCTGTTCCGCCATCGATTTCTCTTCTTTTTGATGGCTTGCGATCTGCATCAACTCCTGCCGTGCTTGCGGTGACAACCCAAGCTGTGAGCCAATTGACTTTAATTGCTTTAGCGCATCGTTCATCGTAACCACCGCGGGATTTTTGCGGTAGCCCACAAAATCTTTTCCAATAATTGCACCAGTGGAATCTTGCAAAGACGCGTAAGTTTTAGTTTGAATCCCGTTTTTTTGAATATCTTTGTACGCTTCACGGTAAATCTCATACTCAGAGCAGTATTGTTCGACCAAAGCAGTATCGATTCGTTGAACCCGTTTTGTACTCTCTAAAAAGGGGACAACTTTACGCCAACACGCCTTCGCCAATCGGCCCAAATAATCAGGTGGGTGGCGTTCCAAATGCCCGTCATTCTGCAGATAGTAGACAGTTTTGGTCATCGTTTGGGCCTCCTTTCTTTTGGCTTGACCCCCCCTAGGGTAAAATTTTTAAAATTAGCGCTTGCGTGCAAGATGACGGCAATGTGTGCGCTCTTCTAGCGGCACTATAGGGGGGGCGGGGGTTGTTTTATTCTGCTTTTTGAGTAATTCATCGAAAAAATTAAAACCGCTGAGAACGCCTCTCACGGCCATCTAGGAGCATGTACTTAATTTTATCCACATCATGGATCTCTTCGACTGCTTTCAACTTGCCATGCTGACCAGTGCCATAGTAGTCTTGTTCCCAATCGGTTTTCAGTCGATGACAATGCGAACAGATGGTTGCCAGGTTGTCTAGGCCAGCCTTAAGGCTTGGATCATACTCAATTGGCACCACGTGGTCGACCGTCTTGCTGTTAGGTCGTCCACAGTATTGGCATATGTAGTGATCACGATCCAACACTTCACGTCGCAATGATTGCCAATGCTTAGTGCGGTAAAAGTGGTACTGAGTGGACTTAGTATCATCACGATGCCTAGTCTGTGTGTTGTATTTGTGCTGATATGATTTGCCATGCGTCCTTGCCCATCGCTGACGAATAGCAAGGTATTCAGCTTCGTGTTCATAATGTTCTCTGCAATAATGGTCTGGCAGCTTAACCATCGTATGGCAGCCAGGATAGCGGCAGCGTCTTACACGTGGCATCTATTTCACCTCAATAACGTGGTACTCACCAAGATATGGTTTGATGGCTCGTTCTGGCCGCGTTGAGTAGCCAATTGGTGGATCCAGCAAGTATGTTGGATCACCATGAAAATCATTAGCGTCCTGATTAAATGACGCAATACTAAACGGATGCTTGCCTTGACTACGTAACTCAGTAATCTTTTCAACGAGTGTATCCGCATCATGAATCTTGTAAACCGTTATCTTTTGCATTATTACTACATCGCCTTTCTATGTATTGGTGCACAACAAAAGCCCACCACAGGACGAGCAATCTATTCCTGACGTCCATCGTGAGCCTCCTACTAAAAAAGCCAGCGCTAGGCTGACTTGGCATTTATTATAATCTTGTATTTGATTTTTAAACCGTTTAATTGATTGTACCCGATAAGTTTATCACGTTGTAATCTTCCAACAAGAATACCCGGCTGAATTCCTATTTGCTTTGAAAAATTAACAACAGCACTATAAGAATAGTCACTGTTATTTACAAACGAGTTGTAATCTCTAGGACTAATTAGAAAATCTCTTGCAAAAGAATCCGCTTCTTCTTCAAGTTTATTTAAATCCAAAGCGCTTGTTATTCCAATGTCATCATCTGCAGATACAATCGTGTGACCAATTTTTCTTTGAAAAACATGTTTTATTTCGTGGAAAAGAGCGAACCAAAAAACATCAGAATACTTTCTTCTATCATTGATGGCAAGCAATACCTTTTTCTTACCTAACCATTTAACAGCACCATTTATTCCACAATTTTTTAGGTTAGGAAC
>OKWA01000401.1_pt1 | contig 24368 bp, 9 predicted proteins | sample 1606861 | NCBI WGS metagenome assembly OKWA01 (sample SAMN03281007, study PRJEB24777) | human gut metagenome | isolation source: fecal sample PR166 from 1 month old female Malay infant, vaginally... | reverse complement strand
ATAAATTAACTCTTACCCTGTTTATTAATAACTGAAATAAATACAACTAATTAAAGAGAGGAAACGATTATTTACAATAATCTTCTCTCTTCAGGTTTTTTGTCTTAAAAAAGACAATTCAGTCAAGTCAGACGCTAGAAGGGTATATAGAGATGCTAGAACTACTGTATTTAAAAATTACTGTACTTTTTATTAAAAATAAGTTTGAGGGAAAATGATGTCAAAAATTTTAAAAGATTTAGAGTTTACTTTTACAGGAAAACGTTATGGTACAGATGGAAATGACGATATTGATGCCATAGGTTTTGGAGGGATCATTTATGCAGGAAAGGGACACGATACAATCACAGTCGGAACATTTGCAGTTACCGCTTACACCGGAGACGGGCACGATTTTGTCAGAGGGGGAAGTGCTTATCTTAAGATTATTGATGAGAACGGTGATTTAGATGTCAGAGGATTAAATGCATGGGGAGAAATTGAAAAGTCCGGTCATGGCGATCTGAAATATGTTGGTGCTTCTGCCGCGATTAAGATTAATCATACTGGATATGAATATGGAAATATCAATTATTCAGGAGCTGCTATTGCAAATATCATCACCCGTAAAGGCGCAATTAGTAATATCAACTACCAAGGTGCTGGCGGTTACAATCAAATTTGGCATGAAACCAATACTGGCAATATGACGTTTAAAGGGGGGGGAGGCTATAATAAATTGGTTCGTACTTGGTTTAATAGCTATCAAAATTCAAAAGGAAATATTAATTTTGAAGGATTAGGCGGAGGCAACGGAATCTTCTCTCGCGTTGAAACAGGTGATATTAAATTTACCGGAGGTGGCTTAGAAAACGTCTTAATACGCGAAGGTAAATCAGGCGATATCTTTATGTATGGAGCAGGAGCCAATAATAGGCTTACACGTATCAGCCGAAATACTGATACCTATAAAGAAACAAGTGGCAATATCTATTTTTCGGGGGGGGGAGGTTATAATCATATCTATTCCAATATAGCACAAGGCAATATCACATTTTATGGAGCTGGGGCTTACAATGAGATCATTCGTACAACTCAAGTTCATCCTCATAATGATTTATTAGTTGAATATACGAAAGCTGAAAATATTTTTCTAACAAGTGCTTATATGTTAAATCTAGACTTAGATAAAAGTATTAATTTTCTAACAAGTGATAATAAGCAAAATTTCGAATCCGGTAAACCTGTTGAAGTAAAAGCGATTAAATCATTGCGAGAACCAAATACTTATTTGTTTAAAACACCGGGCCCAGGGGATACCAATTTATTCATATCAGACTATGGTCGTCGAGATTATACCTTTAATAAAGTCAAAATTTACAATGATCCTGAAACGGGAAAACTTCAATACGATTCCGAACTTTGGCGTATAACGCCTGATAGTGGGGACATTAGGAACATACGTTTTGATAAAAAAAATTTTGAGGATACCTATAATCTTAGTGTGGTCAATAATTGTTGGAATACATTAGAAAAACAAGAAATTATCGAATCACCACGTTTCACAAAAATAAATGCTGATAGCCACTATCAATTATCTAATTTAAAAGTATTTCAACACATTAATACAGAACAAATCCAAAGAAAGTCTCTAGAAACAATCAAGTTGGGCGTAGCACAAGAACTTTTTAAAGACGATAATTCTGCTGAATGCTCTGGTGATATCAATTTCACAGGTGGTGGCGCTGGTAATGTCATTAAATCTGATGTTACACAAGGTGATATCAATTTTACAGGTGGCGGCATAGCAAATGTAATAAAACATAACTCTAATTATGGTAATACCAACTTTACTGGTGGAGGCGCAGCCAACATCATTGTAAAAAAAGGTCAAAGAGGAGACCTAACATTTGATGGAGGAGGATTAGCAAATGTCTTACTACATCAAAGTAAAGAAGGAAGAATGAACATTAATGCTACTGGTGCCACGAATGTATTAATCCGAATTGGTGACGGTGAATATAAAGCACATCTTACGGCATTAGGGAATGTTTCTATTCACAAAGGACAAGGTGATAGTCATATCACAATGTTAGGAGGATTAAATACCCATACCCAGATTGATAGTCATCAGCGTGATAAGGCTTTATGGCGAGCATTAGGCGGACTTAATGTCATGACACAAGTCGGTGCTGGTACTATTACATCTTTACTCGGCGGCGGTGGAAATGTCCTGACTAAAATGGGTGAAGGCGACCTAAGTAGCATCATGTTAGGTGGTGCTAATATCATTACACATATCAGCAATAACAAAATAAAATCAAACACTTACACTATCACCCTAGGTGGATTAAATATTTTAACAAAAAAAGGTCAAGGTGATATTTTAGCCATAATGGGGGGAGGTGGCAATGTCCTAACACATATCGGAAACGGTAACATACATGGCGTTATGCTTGGAGGTGCCAATATCTTAACTAAAGTAGGTAATGGTGATCTTTCAGGCATTATGCTAGGTATTGGTAATGTACTAACACATGTTGGCGATGGGCAAACCCTAGGTATAATGGGCGCTGTGGGGAATATTTTCACTAAAGTCGGTAATGGAACCAGTATGGGTGCCATGCTCGGTGGTGGCAATATATTCACCCATATAGGTAATGGTGAAGCTTGGGCACTAATGGGAGGTTTAGGCAACGTCTATACCAAAATAGGCAATGGGAATACTTTGGCACTAATGATCGCCAAAGGGAATGTGTTCACTCATGTGGGTGATGGAATGTCGGTTGCTCTAATGTTAGCGATAGGCAATATAGCCACAAAAGTGGGCGATGGCATGACATTAGCTGCAATGATTGGCAGTGCTAATATTTTTACTCACATTGGGCATGAAGAAACCTTTGCTGCAATGGTGGGTAAAGGTAATGTCCTTACCAAAGTTGGCAATGGATTAACGTTGGGATTAATGCTAGGTGTGGCTAATATTTATACCCATGTCGGTGATGGCATTGGTATTGGGCTGTTTTCTGGTAAAGCAAATATCATGACCAAAGTGGGTAATGGAACCACATTATCAGCGATGTTTGGCAAAGCCAATATTATGACCCATATCGGTGATGGGATAACTGGCATACTTGCATTAGGCCAAGCCAATATCATAACAAAAGTGGGTGATGGCATTGCGGGAATCATTGCTGGTGCGAAAGGAAATATCGTTACTCATGTAGGTGATGGAATAACCGCTGCGATCCTCGGCGGAAAAGCGAATATTTTAACAAAAGTGGGTGATGGGCTCACCGTAGGTCTGCTGATTTCAAAGGTGGGAAATATTATGACCCATATTGGTAATAGCACCACGATTGGTTTTGCCAAAGGCAACGCCAATATCATCACAAAAGTAGGCTATGGTTTAGGCATTAATGCGGCATGGGGTAAAGCTAATATTTTCACTCATATCGGCGATGGTGAACGATATAACTTCGCCAAAGGAAATGCCAACATCATTACCAAAGTAGGTAATGGACAAGAAACCTCTGTTGTTAAAGGTAATATCAATATTATTACACACGTAGGTAGTGGAAATAATTATACTGGTGCATGGGGCAATGGGAATGTTGTAACACAAATTGGTGATGGTCGTCAGGTCGCCTTAGCAAAAGGTCATGCAAATATTGTCACTATGCTCGGAAAAGGTGACAACTATGGCATAGTTTGGGGTAAAGCCAATATTTCGACAAAAGTAGGTAATGGCACGCAAGTCACCATAGCAAAAGGCCAAGCAAATATTACAACAACCGTAGGTGATGGCCTAGGTGTTACCGTTACATACGGCAACGCAAATATCAATACTAAAGTGGGGAATGGTGTATCTGTAAACGTTGCTTGGGGGAAATATAACGTAAGTACCAAAGTGGGTGACGGCTTAAATGTTTCGGTCATGAAAGGTACCGCTAATGCAAATATCCATGTTGGTAACGGTTTAGGTATTAACGCCTCTTACGCAAAAAACAATGTCATCGTTAAAATTGGCAATGGTGATATCTACAGCTTATCGGTTGCTTCTAGTAATACTCAAAGTAATAAACTCGCTACTTTCTTCGGCAATATAAAACAGAGTGTACTTGGTGTGGTCGGGAGTCAGGCTATTAACTATTTAGTACAAGGTGATGATGTAACCACTTCCGGCTCCCGCAAAGGCAAAGGCGCTATTCATTTAATTGAAAAATCTTCAATCGACGGTTTCAAAATGAACAAAATCGACGAAGTGAAGAGTAACATTGATATAAATTTAAAAGGTCATATCACAGAGGTAGAAACCCCTAGTTTAAGTGATGTTAATACAGATGAATCCAACTTAACCAATAACAGTCCGAATTTGATCATAAATGGTGACTTTAAACATGGATTTAAACCTGTAACAGAAGGTTGGAATATTGCATATACTCAGGATAAAATTACAGCAATTAGCCAATATGGACATAGAGCCTCTATTGATACACCAACTAATACTAATAATAAAGATTATTGGGATGGTGGACTTATAGCAGAATACAAGGAAGAATATGAACCAAATATCGCTATATATCAAGATATTAGTGGTTTAATGCAAAATGAGGTGATTGAATTAAGTTTTGAGTATGAACGACAAGATAATACGCCAACAGAGAATAAATTAAGTGTTATCTGGAATGGTGAGGTTGTCTTCACTTCATCAAGTGATGATAAGTCAATAGCATGGCAACAACAACAAATTAAATTAACCGCAAATGCAGAAAATAATCGTCTTATTTTTACCATTCCAGGCTCTGATGGCTTGCAAGGAAATAATTACAGACTAAGAAATATTGTCGCTAAATCAGCTGTAGCAAATATAAACAAGCATATCTCAGATTCTGATGCGACAAAAAATGCCCTCGCTGACAAAAAGAAGGCAGATGCCAATCGTCAAAAACTAACTGATGAAAAACAACGCCTATTAGACCACATCTCTACCACACAGACTGAACTTGAATCGACCGATCACCTTGCACTGGAGAAAAACGGCCATAGAGAACGCGATGCCATTCTTGAAGAAGCTAATTCAGTAACACACAATTTGACCACAGTTGGTCAAACACTGGAAGTACTCAGCGAATATTCACAAGATGCCCCCCCCTCAGATCAACCATGGAGTGAGCCATTCGCGGAAGGAATTTTAAAGGATGTACAGAAGAGCTTAATTAATACTAAAAAAATTGTTTCAGTGCCTGTTAATAATATTAAAACTCAGTATGTTGCAAACCTTACAAAGGTGAAAAAATCGATAAAAAAATCGGAATATGGCGTTATTCAAAGTGAAGAACATTGTCAAGAAGTGCAACTCGATACTTCCAAAGCAAAAAATGATGCAGATAAAAGATACTCAGACGCGATAGATAAAAAAAATAGTGCTCAAATGGCAGAGAAAAAAGCATCAACCATGGTGGAAGATGCGAGATCACGAGGAGATACGGAGCAAAAAACAGCGACTAGCATATCGGATAAAGCACAAAAAGAAGCTAAATCTGTTCAACTGAAAGAAAGTGATAAACCTAATCGTCACAGGGCGCATGGTAGCGGTTTATCCGGAGAAGCGGCCTATGTAGAGGGGGCTGATGATAATCCATCCAGTTATATCAAACCAATATCAACTAAAAAAAATGATGGTCGTTTCAATAATAAACTGACAACATTTAATCAGGAATTACTTGATGATGCTCAGCAAGCCATTAATCGTTTAAGCATTAATGCTGGGATCCGACAAAAATCGGCAAACGTTCTTCCCTCTTTTACATCAGACCTTAATGGAGATGACGTAGCAACCTATCAACAACCTTCTCTTCGTTCAGGCAATCTTCAATATCACAAAATAGGAGCTATCGCGGTCAATCTTTCTGGATTAGGCGAAAGCCCCATTTTTGAAACGCTAAAACAAAAATTCAATGTAAAAATTAAGAATAGAAATACTTACTTTACTTTTATTTTGGAAAAAAATAGTGGTCGTATCCAAAAAAATATTTATTTGGATAACATCAATGATCCCACTCAGCAAAAAATAATAGAACACTTTATTTTAGCTAATTATTCAAATTTTGAAGCAATGCCTAATGAACTTCATTTAGAAAATGACAAAATTAAATCAAGTCATAACAACAAAGATAGGATACTTGCAGAATACGTAGAACATAAATGGCAAATGCTAACTGATTCAAAAGTCATGTCAGTTGATGAACTACATAAAGTTGCAAGTGTTAAAGGCAAAATACAAGGCGAAAGTTATAAATCAATCATTACAACTCTCTCGGAATACCATGAAAAAGAATCGAATACAAACTGCTTACCAATAGAGAAATTGAGAGTGCTAGCTCAGTTGCGAAACCAAATTGATGGTTACCTATTAGGACACCCCGACTCTGAACGCAATGATGGATTGAAACAGTTACAAACTCAAGTCAATACACGTTATAAACACGCATCGGCTTTAATACAAGATAGTCACACCATCAACGCTGATAGCAGCTTTAGTCGCTTATACGATTCACTTTCAAATGCCAATTTAAAAAGAAGTAAACACATTTATATTGATATTAACGGACACTTTGTCACTGAAGGAAAAAACAATCTGCAAGGGAAAAATAGACTAACCAGCGGAAAAGAAGTGATTGAGCGAGTAAAAAATGCCGTAGAAAAAGAATATGGCGCACCGATTGCCAATAAAGTCTTCAGTCAATTTGCAAATAATGAATTCGCTGAAAACGGCGAGGGTATTGATGTTTCAGGGTTAAAAAAAATTCACAGAGCTATTGAGCGGGAACTATCTCCTCATAGTGCAACCTTATATATCTGGAAACCAAGCAATCATAGTAATTTGGGACACGCCACACTACAAATAGGTCAAGGTCGCTTACTGTTAAACACAGAAGACGCACAAAATAATCATAAAGAAAACTACATCAGTTGGTGGCCTAACAAGGCGAAGTCATATTTTGATGTGATGGGAGTCCCCTCACAACCAAAAGAGTCGTTAGCATCGGATGTTGCAGCAGAAGAAAATGATGGCTTTGGTTTAAATTACAAATATAAAGAACTAAACAGATATGACCGACTCATGAATATTGCGAAAGGTGAAACGGTCACCACTGCAGATGATTTATCTCTTGCAGACGCAAAAAATATATTGACGATCCCAAATTATATAGAAAATTCAAAAATACCGCGAACAATTGGACAGCCTTTTATTGATGAATGGGTAATAACTCAGAAAAAACTCAACAACATCGCCACAAATTTTCTAGAAGCTGTACAAGGTAAATTTAGTGGAAATACCATAACTATAAATGGTGCCATGATACTATTGACAGAGCCCACGTTACTATCAAAAAGAAAAATCCCACTTTCTGTTGCACAGCCTTTTATTGAACAATGGGATAATATAAAAACACAACAAGAAGATATATCTATTCAATTATTGAAAGCGATGAAGACTTGGATACAAGAAGGTAAGGATCCAACGTTAACGAAAAAACGAATTGCTTTAGTAGAAAACGAATTTGCTGAGCAAAAACAAAAAAGTATTGACAGATTTAAAACCAGCTTACCTGATGAAGGACGAGTATTCCGTATTAATTTAGAGGGGTTAGACGTTGCTGCTATGCAAGCTGAATGGCAACGAATTAAAAATTCACCTAATGGTCGTTATCATTTATTAACCCAAAATTGTTCGAGTATCGTAGCGAAAGTTTTAAAAGCGGGTGGCGCAGATGAACTGATTGGCTATAACTGGCAACCTAAATATAATATTTGGACACCAAATCAAATGTTCGCATTTGCTCAAGAGTTACAAGAAGCGCAAATGGCACGACAACAAAGTAGAATGATTCCACCTAACTTACACGCGTTGTCAGGTTCTGAAAATATCCGTCAAGAGCTAGAAAACACCTCCCCTCTTATTTCTGCTGAACAAAAGCTCAATATTGTTTTTAGTGAACAGGAAACGGGTTTTCTACTGACACAAGCATCAGATGAAACGAATGAAAAATTTATTTATATAAAAAATGGAGATAATCAAGAACAACAAAAAATAATGAGTAATTTTATACTCACTCATTATCGTGATTTTGACTCTATCCCTGAGCAACTTTATTTCTTAGATAATACAATCGTGTCACTCGATAAAAACCATTCACGAATATTATCAGAAAAAGTCGGTGAAAATTGGCAACCTGTTGCCTATTCGAATCTAATGACTGCTGATGAATTAACCTCCGCTGCAGAGGTGACAGGAAAAGCACGCGGTGAAAATTATAAAGCGATCATTCAATCGCTTAGAGATTATGAATTACAAAGTACAAATACAAACAACACACCAATAGATATATTTCAGCAACTATCCACATTACGTATACAAATTAATAGTTATCTGCTTAAACACCCTGATTCAAAACGTAACGAAGCATTGCAACAATTACGCGACCAAGTTGATATACGTTATAAACATGCTTCTATCTTATTAAGTAATAGCCAGCAAGTTGATTCAAATAATACTTTTAGTTATTTATATGAGATTTTTTCAAATGCTAACTTAAAAATCAACAAACATATTTATCTTGATGAAAACGGCAACTTTGTTACAAAAGGGAAAAATAATTTACAAAACCAAGACAAACTTATCAGTGGTAAAAATGCAATCACAAGCATTAAAAGATTGGTCGAAAAAGAGTATGGCAGTGAAATTACCAATCAGGTATTTAATCAATTTACAGAAAATGAATTTGCCCAAAATGGCCATGGTATTGACCTGTCAGGATTGAAAAAAATTCACCAAGCAATTGAACAACAAGTTTCACCAATCAGTTCTACACTATATATCTGGAAGCCCAGCAAACATAGTCGCTTGGGGCATGCTGCGCTACAAATAGGTTCTGGGCGCTTACAATTAGATAGCGATAGTGTGCAGGATAACCATGATAATAATTATGTCAGTTGGTGGCCTGCCGGGAGCAAATCGCTCGCAAACCCACTGAATATTACAACAGAAAAAAATCCTGATTTAAAATTACGCTGGTATGATTTAAGCCAACCAGTGAGTCGCTCAACAAATTTCATGACTTTACAAATTGATATTCAAGAAGAGGAAAAGACGAATTTCAAATTAAATAAAGATGAAGGGGAAAATGACAGACAGTTAAAAGAATTTAGAGATAAAACGAATCTTACCCGAGGTCTCGAAAATATTACACCTGAAATCGCAGGCTTACTGTTGAAAGCTCCTCATTTGATACCAGAAACACTTATCCCACCTGAAATTTCACACCCCTTTATTAAACAGTGGAAAAGCCCAAATAGTAATCTACTTGAAGTATCAACAAACTTTTCAATCGCAGTGAAAAACTGGCTAAAAGTCGCCTTTCCAACAGCGATGATTAACCAAACCTTTGCATTGGAAATCAAGAAAATTAAAGAAATTGAAGACCGAAAAACAGAAAATTTCAAAACAAGTGTCGCTGATGATACAAATGATGGCGTGGTGTTTCGCATTAATCTAGAGGGACTTGATGCCGCCGCCATGCAAAAAGAGTGGAAGCGCATTAATAGCCAGTCTGATCCTCGTTACCAATTATTAACCAAGAACTGTTCTAGTATTGTTGCTAGAATATTAAAAGCAGGCGGAGCAGATCAACTGATTGGTCATCATTGGAAACCTCGATTTGGCATATGGACACCAAATGAGTTGTATAAATTTTCTCAAAAGATACAGGAAGCACGCTTAGCCCAAATTGCGGTACAACAAGGCAAACCTATACATTCTAATTTACAAGCATTATCAGACCACAATAAAGTGGCTATTGATAATGACGGTACATCACCAAACGAGAGAAAAAATCTTAGCCCATTAACACGTTTTTTTAATGATCATTTTTTCGGCAGCTATGAACGTCGTAGAGACATGACAACGGTGATGAGAATAAAAAATGAAGAAAAAATAACATTAAAAGGGGATGCAGGCCGTCTTACAGGATCATATTACAGAGGAAACGACAATATTCCAGAAGCTACCGATAAGAAAGTAGTACTATTTTTACATGGTTCAAATTCCCCTACCGAAAAACAATCCTCTAGTTTTTATCATTATTATAACCAACAAGGCATCGATATGTTAGCGATTAACATGAGAGGGTTTGGCGAAAGCGATGGCTCGCCAACAGAGCAAGGAATGTATGCTGATGCACAAACCATGTTCCGTTATCTCGTTAATGATAAAGGTATCGATCCTAAAAATATTATTATTCATGGTTATTCCATGGGGGCACCAATTGCGGCTAAATTAGCCAGCGATATTTCAGCTAACGGTCAGCATATAGCTGGGCTATTCTTAGATAGACCAATGCCAAGTATGTCAAAAGCAATTGAATCTTATGATGAATATAGCCTTAAGAAATTGACTGGACAACTCGCAAAAAAAATCAATGGCCAATTCTCCGTAGAAAAAAATCTACAGGGTTTCTCAAAAGATATCCCCATTATATTGCTCACTGACTGTGGCGAGCTGGGCATTGGTGGTGAAAAAATGCGCACTAAATTACTTGATAAAGGATATCTAGTTAAAGGAGAAAGAACCGATGTTTCTCATTTAGAGAGCCTTAAGTTGATGAATCAATACGGTAAACAAATAATATCAAGTTTACTATCCCCAGAGTATGTAAATAACACCAATCACAGAAATGCGTTAGATTCGATACAAAACCCGATAAAAAAGAATAAGGTGACTGATTGGGGGATGGTATATGTAAAACCCAATGATAATGGGGGTGATAGTCGTTTTGATAGCCAGATTATTATCCAAACAGAGGATGATCCGATAGTCGCTCAAGCAGCTTCGGCACTTGCCGCTAAACATGCCAAAAATAGTATCGTGGTACAATTGGATGCCGATGGTCATTACCGCGTAGCTTATGGCGACCCAGCACAACTTTCAGGTAAAATACGTTGGCAGCTTGTTGGCCATGGTCGTGAAACAACCGAAAATAATCATTTACGCCTTAGCAACTACAATGCTGATGAGCTTTCCAATCAATTGGTTAAATTCAATACCGTATTCAGCAAAGAAAATAATATCAATACAACTCCTGAACATATCAGTATTGTCGGTTGTTCATTAATAAGTAATGACAAGCAGGCAGGATTTGCCCACCAGTTTATCAATGCATTAGATCAACAAGGCATTCGTAGTAGCGTTTCTGCTCGAGTAACAGAGGTCGCCGTTGATAGCAATGGTCACAAATACACCAAAGATAACAACGGAGAGTGGGTAGCCAAACAAACCCAAAACAAGGTAGTGTTAGATTGGAATAAAGAAGGCAAAATCACGACTGAATTTGAGCAAATACATAATGGTGTTGCTGAAGGTGATATTGATTTGACTAAAGTAGGTGCTTCAGCTGACAACAAAGTACGTGGCGCAATTGCAGATAATAATGAAGTCTTTACCGCCCCCAAAAAAGGTAAAAAATCAACCAAACAAAGCTCATCAGGAAGTGATAATTCATCACTAAGCTATTCTGGCAATATCCAAGTCAGTGTGGGTGACGGCGAGTTTACAACGGTTAATTGGGGAACCTCTAATCTTGGGATCAAAGTAGGTACTGGCGGATTTAAATCACTGGTTTTCGGTGATAACAATGTGATGGTACACGTTGGTAATGGTGATAGTAAACATAGTGTTGATATTGCTGGCTATCAAGCTTTCGAAGGTATGCAATTATTTGTTGGTACACGTAACGTCAGCTTTAATCTGGGGCGTAGTAATGATCTTATTGTGATGTTAGAAAAATCAATTCCAACCCCTCCACTGATCAACCCTTTTGATGGTGCTGCTAGAATCACCAAAGTTCTAGAGTCAATCGCATGCTCAGGTGAAAATAATGATAATGATTGGTTGTCGGTACAAAACGATCAGTGGACACTCGCTGGCGCTAAAAAATTTGCCATAGATATGTCAGGAATAGACCAAACGAGCAATGTTGACTATAAAACACTGACTGATCTGAATTCACAGAATAAGCGTAGTAGCCGTGGATTAAAGAGTGATCTAGAAGCCACACTAAACAAAAAATATAACCAGTGGTTAGGTGGTAGTGGCAATAACAACGAGATGGGAAAAATCAGCCGAGCTGAGCAACTTCGTCAACTAGATAGTAAAATCGCTTTTAATTTCGCCATTGGTGGTCAAGGTGCTGATATTCAAGTTACTGCCGGGAATTGGAACTTGATGTTTGGTGATAATATCCAGTCTATTATAGACACTAATCTTGGCTCATTATTTGGCTTAATGACGCAGCAATTTACAGCAACTGGTATGGTGGAAACCACCTTTACTTATACCCCCCAAAACTTACCAACTAAGTTAAAAAATAAATTGCTAGGTCGGTTAGCCAGCGTGAGTTCAGACACGACTCTGGGGGATATTTTTGGAGTAGACTCTACCACAGATGGAAAAATAATCTCTCGTAATGGTGAGCCCATTGATGTTGTCGCTATTTTGAAAGATATGCTCGCTGTAGTGACTGAGTTTGGAGGTGAAAAACTGTCCGCATTTACTGATCCGACTAAATTATTAGATAACCTCCAATCATCTATTAATCTGGGCAAGGATGGTATTATTTCATTTGCTGAAAGCCATGGTTTAAAAGAAAAAGCGACAGAAGATCAACAAAATGAATCTGAAGTTTCAATTAATGCCCAAACACCAATAACAACGAGTCAAACTGAAAATAGCAAGATCACAGAGGAAAATGATCGCCCTTTCGGCTTCAATTCGCTAAATATCCCCAATCTATTTGCCACAATCTTTAATAAAGATAAACAAACAGATATGCGTGATCTCGCAGAAAACCTCAAAGAAAATTTAGCAGCTGATGTACTGAACATGGAGAAGAAAACGCTCGATTTCTTGCGTAATAGTGGTCATTTAAAAGGCGATGGTGACATACATGTCTCTCTTGGCAACTATAATTTCAACTGGGGGGGAGATGGTAATGATCTCGGCGCTTACCTAGGAGATAATAATAATTTTTGGGGTGGGCGTGGTTCAGATACTTTCTATGCAACGGGGATCTCAAATATTTTTACTGGGGGTTACGGAAATGATCTCGGCGTCTTGATGGGGCGCTCAAACATGATGTTTGGAGGCGATGGAGATGACACTGCTATTATCGCCGGTCGGATCAATAATGTCTATTTAGGTGACGGACTCGATAAAGCATTTGTCTTTGGGGAAGGCGGTGAAATTCACACTAATGCAGGTAATGACTATGTTGTCACTACCGGTAACTACAATCGCATTTTCAGTGGTAGTGAACAAGATTTTGTTGTCACAATTGGTAACCACAACCAAATATCCTTAGAAGAAGGCAATGATTTTGCCAAAATTTTTGGTAACTACAATAGGTTGAATGGAGGGGGCGGTGATGACGAAATTCAACTAATGGGTTATCACGCCGTAGTTGATGGAGGCGATGGAAATGATCAACTAATTGCAGCTTCATTCTCGAAATTTAGCCTTCTTAATGGTAATACAGGTAATGATATTATCATATTAGGTGGATATCAGAACCACTTCAAAGGTGGAAACGGTATCGATAGCTTCCTGATTAATAATAATGTGATTGATTGTTATATAGACGATATTAGCCAAGAAGATAATATTGTACTTGGAGATATTGATTGGAATAAATTATGGTTTGAACGCAGTGGCTATGATTTAAAGATCTCACATATTCGCTTCCCACAAAATACAGGGGAACAAGCCACATTTGAGCGCATTGGCTCAACTACTTTTACTGATTATTTCAATGGTAATCAGGCAAAAATCGTTATCGCAATGACTGATAAAGATCACTCTGATCAGCGCGAATATACGGCTTTATCAAGCAATGCACTCGCTATTCAAATTCAGGCCATGAGTACATTTCCTATGAAGGCAGGCGCATCCGGATTTTTCGATAATATAAGTGATGAGGCTAAACAAATGATAGCCGTAGCTTGGACAGATACAATTTCAGGAAAAGGCATATTAGTGTAGTTTAGCCATACTCTATAACTATAATAAATCCTCTCCGTTGGATGTGAACTGTGACGCGAGAGGTTTTTATCTTAAGAGTACTCTCAATGGAAAAATAATATCGTATCAAATTAAATTCCTATGTTGTTTAATCCATCATAATGAAAAAAGAGCCAAGCTCATAATGAACTTGGCTCTTAACATTTACACTTTGTCTTGATTATAAAATCAACTTATTTTTTCTTTTTCGCTTTTGGATTTGGCAGGTCAGTGATGCTACCTTCAAATACTTCCGCAGCCATACCGATTGATTCGTATAGCGTTGGGTGAGCGTGGATGGTTAATGCGATATCTTCAGCATCACAACCCATTTCAATAGCTAAACCAATTTCACCTAACAGTTCACCACCGTTAGAGCCGACAATTGCCCCACCGATAACACGGTTGGTTTCTTTGTCAAAAATCAGTTTAGTCATACCATCTGCACAGTCTGATGCAATTGCACGACCAGATGCTGCCCAAGGGAAAGTTGCTACTTCATAGCTAACACCTTTCTCTTTCGCTTCTTTTTCAGTCATACCAACCCATGCAACTTCTGGCTCAGTATAAGCGATTGATGGAATAACTTTAGGATCAAAGTAATGTTTCTTACCAGAGATAACTTCAGCAGCAACGTGACCTTCATGAACACCTTTGTGTGCCAGCATTGGTTGACCAACAATATCACCAATCGCAAAGATGTGAGGTACATTAGTACGCATTTGTTTATCAACATGGATAAAGCCACGATCATCAACTTCAATACCAGCTTTACCTGCGTCTAATAATTTACCATTTGGTACACGACCGATAGCAACTAATACAGCATCATAACGTTGAGGCTCAGCAGGTGCTTTTTTGCCTTCCATTGTGACATAGATACCATCTTCTTTTGCTTCAACGGCGGTCACTTTGGTTTCTAGCATCAGATTGAATTTTTTGCTGATACGTTTAGTAAAGACTTTAACTACGTCTTTATCTGCCGCTGGGATAACTTGGTCGAACATTTCAACCACGTCAATTTGTGAACCCAACGCATGATAAACGGTACCCATTTCCAAACCGATGATCCCACCACCCATGACCAGTAAACGCTCTGGTACTGTTTTCAGTTGTAGTGCATCTGTTGAATCCCACACACGTGGATCTTCATGTGGAATAAAAGGTAATTCGATTGGACGAGAGCCTGCGGCAACGATAGCATTTTCGAAAGTGATTGTTGTTGTACCTTCACTACCTTCAACAGACAATGTATGTGAGCCTGTGAATCGAGCTTCGCCGTTAACAACATTTACTTTACGGCCTTTAGCCATGCCAGCTAAGCCACCGGTTAACTGAGAAATAACTTTGTCTTTCCAGATGCGAATTTTGTCGATATCTGTTTTCGGTGCATCAAAAACGACACCGTGTTCAGATAATGCTTTCGCTTCTTCGATTACTTTAGCAACGTGGAGTAACGCTTTAGAAGGGATACACCCCACGTTCAGACAAACACCACCTAATGTAGAGTGACGTTCAACTAAAACTGTATCTAAACCTAAGTCAGCGCAACGGAACGCCGCGGAATAACCCGCAGGGCCTGCACCGAGAACCACTACCTGTGCTTTAATTTCAGTACTCATCGTGACCTCATTATTTATTTGTCCGGCGAGTCAGACGATAATCCATATTTAACACCGAGACTTACATACCGCATGCAGTTTACAGAAATGTTAATAAACTGAAAAGCGCTCTAACATGACAGATCTCACAACCTAGAATGTATGACTGCAAAATCTGTCACGGCAATCAGAGAAACCGGCGCTTAGCACCGGTTTAGATGATTACATTACCAAACGACGTAAATCGCTCATGTACTGATTAATCAGAGTGATGAATCGAGCACCGTCAGCACCATCAATCACACGGTGATCGAAAGATAATGACATTGGTAACATTAAGCGTGGTACGAACTCTTTACCGTTCCAGACTGGTTTCATCGAAGAACGAGACAGTCCCATAATCGCAACTTCTGGCGCATTAACGATTGGTGCAAAACCGGTAGTACCGATACCACCAAGGCTAGAAATAGTGAAGCATCCGCCTTGCATATCAGATGCAGTCAGTTTACCTGCACGAGCTTTCTTAGAAACTTCTGCTAATTCATAAGAGAGTTCTAAGATGCCTTTTTTGTTTACATCTTTAAACACAGGTACAACTAAACCGTTAGGTGTATCTACGGCGATACCGATATTGATGTATTTTTTCAGGATCAGTTTCTGTCCATCTTCTGAAATTGAGCTGTTAAAGCGAGGCATATCAGCCAGTGCTTTAGCCGCTGCTTTCATCACAAAGACTAATGGCGTGATCTTAACATCCAGTTTTTTCTTCTCAGCTTCTTTATTTTGCTGTTTACGGAATTCTTCAACCTCAGTGATATCTGCTTCATCAAACAGATTAACATGAGGGATCATTACCCAGTTACGGCTTAAGTTAGCGCCAGAGATTTTCTGGATACGGCTTAGTTCAACTTCTTCAATTTCACCAAATTTACTGAAGTCAACTTTCGGCCAAGGCAACATACCTGGTAATCCACCACCAGCATTAGCAGGTGCAGATTCAGCACGTTTAATTAACTCTTTCACATAAGACTGAACGTCTTCACGTAAGATACGTCCTTTACGACCGGTTCCTTTAACTTTCGCTAAGTTCACACCGAATTCACGTGCTAAACGGCGGATAACAGGTGTTGCATGGACATAAGCTTCGTTTTCAACAAATTCTTCTTTTGCTGCTGGTGCAGAAGCAGGCGCTTTTGCTGGAGCAGAAGGTGCTGCTGATGTAGATGCTGCAGGCGCTGCTGGCGCTTGTGCTGCTGGTGCGGCACCGGCAACTTCAAAGGTCATGATCAGTGAGCCTGTTTTCACTTTATCACCGACAGCAATTTTGATCTCTTTTACTACACCGGCAAAAGGTGCTGGAACTTCCATAGAAGCTTTATCACCTTCAACCGTGATCAGAGATTGCTCTTCAGCAATAGTATCACCCACTTTCACCATCACTTCGGTGACTTCAACTTCATCACCACCGATATCTGGTACATTAACATCTTTAATTGCAGAGGCTGCTGGTGCTGATGCTGCAGGAGCCGGAGCTGATGCAGAAGGTGCTGGCGCGCTACCAGCTACTTCAAATACCATGATAAGAGAGCCTGTGCTCACTTTATCACCGACAGCAATTTTGATCTCTTTTACTACGCCAGCAAAAGGTGCTGGGACTTCCATTGAAGCCTTGTCACCTTCAACCGTGATCAGAGATTGCTCTTCTGAAATGGTATCACCTACATTGACCATCACCTCGGTGACTTCAACTTCATCACCACCGATATCTGGTACATGAACTTCTTTCAGTTCGCTCGCAGCAGGTGCGGCAGCAGAAGGCGCAGGAGCGGCTTCTTGAGCGGGTGCCTGAGCACCCTCTTCAGTATCAAAGATCATGATAAGAGAGCCAGTTTCGACTTTGTCGCCCACGGCAATTTTGATCTCTTTAACAATACCCGCTTGTGGTGATGGCACTTCCATAGACGCTTTATCGCCTTCTACGGTGATCAAGGATTGTTCTTCCTCAATACGATCACCGACTTTCACCATCACTTCGGTGACTTCAACTTCATCTGCACCGATATCAGGGACTTTAATTTCAATAGACATTCACTTTACCTCTTACGCCAGACGTGGGTTTACTTTTTCAGGGTTGATGTTGTATTTTTTGATTGCTTCTTCAACAACCTTCACATCAATCTCACCACGTTTAGCTAATTCGCCTAATGCAGCAACAATCACATAAGAAGTATCAACTTCAAAGTGGTGACGCAGATTTTCACGGCTATCTGAACGACCGAAACCATCTGTACCTAAGACACGATAGTCGTCAGCTGGCACATAAGTGCGAACTTGTTCTGCAAACAGTTTCATATAGTCTGTTGAAGCAACAGCTGGTGCATCATTCATGATTTGAGCAATGTATGGTACACGAGGCTCTTCTGATGGATGTAGCATGTTCCAACGTTCACAATCTTGACCATCACGAGCCAATTCAGTGAATGATGTTACACTGTACACATCGGAACCAATACCATATTCAGTTGACAGAATTTGTGCTGCTTCACGTACGTGACGTAAAATAGAGCCAGAACCCAGTAACTGAACTTTACCTTTCGCGCCTTCCAGAGATTCCAGTTTATAGATACCTTTACGGATACCCTCTTCTGCTCCAGCTGGCATTGCTGGCATATGATAGTTTTCGTTTAACGTTGTGATGTAGTAATAAACGTTTTCTTGTTTATCACCATACATACGCTCTAAACCATCTTGCATAATGACAGCAACTTCATACGCGAAGGCCGGATCGTAAGAGATACAGTTAGGAATAGTCAGTGATTGAATATGGCTATGACCATCTTCGTGTTGTAAACCTTCACCGTTTAGCGTTGTACGACCTGAAGTACCACCAATTAAGAAACCGCGTGCTTGTTGGTCACCCGCAGCCCAACATAGGTCACCAATACGTTGGAAACCAAACATTGAGTAGTAGATATAGAATGGGATCATTGGCAAGTTGTTAGTGCTGTAAGATGTTGCAGCCGCTAACCAAGATGCACCCGCACCCAGTTCGTTAATACCTTCTTGCAGGATCTGACCTTTAACGTCTTCTTTATAGTAAGCAACTTGTTCACGATCTTGAGGCGTATATTGCTGGCCATTCGGGCTGTAGATACCGATTTGACGGAACAGACCTTCCATACCGAAAGTACGTGCCTCATCAGCAATAATAGGGACTAAACGATCTTTAATAGATTTGTTTTTCAACATTACGTTCAACGCACGAACGAATGCGATAGTAGTAGAAATCTCTTTAGATTGTTCTTCTAATAACTGGCTGAAATCTTCCAGTGTAGGAATTTCTAATTTTTCATCAAAACGAGTACGACGAGCAGGTAAGTAACCTTCTAGTTCCTGACGGCGAGCATGCAGATATTTGTACTCTTCTGAATCTTTATCAAAAGTGATATAAGGCAGTTCTGCTACTTTCTCATCGCTAACAGGGATATTGAAACGATCACGGAAATGTTTCACACCGTCCATGTTCATTTTTTTCACTTGGTGAGCGATGTTTTTACCTTCTGCCGTTTCACCCATACCATAACCTTTGATGGTCTGAGCTAAAATAACGGTTGGTTTATCTTTGGTTTCTTTGGCTTTTTGGAATGCCGCAAAAACTTTCTTCGGATCGTGACCACCACGGTTTAACGCCCAAATTTCGTCATCAGTCATATCTTTAACTAATGCGGCAGTTTCTGGGTAACGATTGAAGAAATGCTCACGAACATAAGCACCGTCGCGAGATTTGAAAGTCTGGTAGTCACCATCCAGTGTTTCATTCATTAACTGGATCAGTTTACCGGAAGTGTCTTTACGTAGTAGTGCATCCCAACGGTCGCCCCACATCACTTTGATCACGTTCCAGCCAGCACCGGCGAAGATACCTTCTAATTCGTTAACAATTTTACCGTTACCTGTAACAGGGCCATCAAGACGCTGTAAGTTACAGTTAACCACGAAGCACAGGTTATCTAATTTTTCGCGTACAGCGATAGTGATAGCACCTTTAGATTCTGGCTCGTCCATTTCACCATCACCTAAGAACGCATAAACACGTTGCTTAGTGGTATCTTTTAAGCCACGGTGATCTAAATATTTCAAGAATTTTGCTTGATAAATCGCAGATAGTGGCCCCAAGCCCATTGAAACGGTTGGGAACTGCCAGAATTCAGGCATTAATTTAGGGTGTGGATAAGAGGATAAACCTTTACCACCAATTTCTTGACGGAAGTTATTTAATTGCTCTTCAGTCAGACGCCCTTCTAAGAATGCACGTGCGTAGATCCCCGGAGAGATATGACCTTGGAAGTAAACTAAGTCACCGCCATCATTGTCATTATGAGCACGGAAGAAGTGGTTAAAGCAAACTTCATATAAAGTTGCAGAAGACTGGTATGACGCCATGTGCCCGCCGAGTTCCAAATCTTTTTTGGACGCGCGCAGAACCATCATTACTGCGTTCCAGCGAATAGCAGAACGGATACGACGTTCCAATTCCAGATTGCCAGGGTAAGCGGGTTCATCTTCAACAGGAATAGTATTGATATAATCACTGTGTACAGAGCCACCTAAAGCAATATCAAGACCGCCATTACGGGCTTGTTTTAATACCTGATCAATCAGGAACTGTGCACGCTCAACACCTTCTTCACGGATGACCGAGTCGATCGCTTGTAACCAATCGCGAGTTTCGATCGGATCCACGTCATTTTTCAGCATATCTGACATGGTGTATTCCTTATCTGTTATCTGTTTCTAATGGTTATAGGAGCCTATCTTCCCGTGATACCACGGGGATATGACGGGAAGATAGGCCCTGCTGTTATTACCGCTACCCCTGAATATTGCAGGGAGATAGGTAGTACAGACTCAGCGGTCAGGATCTGTGCTACTAAAATAAATCAGGATGTTGTTGGAGCCGGCGTAAAGAACGCTCACGACGAGTATGTTCACGACTCATATCCAACAAAACATCTTCAATAAAGGCCAGATGGCGGTGTGAAGCTTCACGGGCTGCTTCTGGCTCTCTATTAATAATCGCCTGATAAATCTGTGTGCGATGCTCACTTACAGCAGTTAACATCTCTTTACGTGTATAAAGAAACTCAAAATTTTGTCGGATATTCTGCTCAAGCATTGGCACCATACACCTTAATAAGTGTAGCAAAACGACATTATGAGCAGCTTCCGTAACGATTAATTGGTATTGCAATACCGCATCCGACTCCGCTGCGATATCCCCTTTATCATGAGCATCAATAATGCGAGCATGACTGGCTTTAATACGCTCAAGATCATCATCAGTACCGCGTAATGCAGCATAATAAGCCGCAATACCTTCAAGGGCATGGCGTGTTTCTAACAGATCAAATTGAGATTCTGGATGCCCACTGAGGAGTTGAGCGAGAGGATCGCTAAAGCTTTGCCAAAGGTTATCTTGCACAAAAGTTCCACCACCTTGGCGGCGTAATAAAAAACCTTTTGCTTCCAATTTTTGGATTGCTTCACGCAATGAAGGACGCGATACATCAAATTGCTTTGCCAGCTCACGTTCAGGCAGGAGTTTTTCCCCCGGACGTAGGGTGCCTTCTAAAATAAGATGCTCAAGTTGTTGTTCTATCACATCAGAAAGCTTTGGTTGGCGGATCTTTGTGTAAGCCATATTGCTAGAAGCCATTATTGGATAACTATTACCTTGGTTATTGAAATGTCAATTGGTAATACCAATTTAATGTAATGGATAATAAAGTAACAAAGTATTTACTAACTGTCCATACAGTTGTTGAGCGAAATCATAAAAACCTGCAAATTTTAACAAATTATTTGATAAATTCATCAAATTTGATAACTAGATCGCATTATTAGAAAAGATTAAAAACACTATTTTTTAACATTGATTAAACACATAAACAGTCACACTGAAGCGTGACAGCATTCATATATTGATTATCAATGCAAAAATATCAATTATTAATGCATTTTGTTGTGTTATTTTGCTAATAGTGCTCGGTAATATGACCAATTAAAATGAGGTCCCGGATCTGTTTTCCGACCAGGTGCGACATCACTATGTCCGGTAATATTTTCTTTAATGCCCGGATAGTGTTCAATAAGTTGCTGAGTGAGTGTCGATAATTGCTGATATTGCAGCGGCGTAAAGTCACACTCATCGGTTCCTTCTAGCTCAATACCAATCGAGAAATCATTGCATTTCTCTCGCCCTTTATAGAAGGAAACCCCAGCATGCCACGCTCGTGCCGTAAAAGGCACATATTGCACAATTTCACCATCACGGCGAATTAAACAGTGCGCAGAAACACGCAGATGTGCAATCTCATTAAAAAAAGGATGATCATCAACAGCAAGCGTATTGGTAAACAGTTGATCAATATAAGGTCCACCAAATTGCCCAGGAGGAAGACTGATATTGTGGATAATCAACAATGAAGGGATTTCACCTTCAGGTCTATTGTCATAATTTGGCGATGGAACGTGCTTTACTCCCGTTAGCCAGCCTTGCTTAATCTCCACAACACCCCTCTTTTTTCTACATTTAAAATCATATTAGCTATTTTTATTAATAATATCCGCCAATTAATGCGAACTTGCTCTCAATAATAGTGGTTAATTTTGTATCACGCCTTTTTCTTTTCGATATTTTACTCAATTCTTAGCTTCTCTATTCGCCAATAAAACGCTTTTTTCTCATACTTCAACAGGTTATTTATCAAGGAGAGAAAAATGAATACATTAAATTATCACTCAACAGAGAATGGATTCACGCTAATGGAATTGATGATTGTGATTGCCATTATCTCAATTTTAAGCTCAGTGGCGATCCCTGCTTATCATGGTTATATCCAAAAAGCCGCCTTAACTGATGTATTACAAACCCTGTCGCCTTATCGTTCTGCAGTGGAACTTTGTCACTATGAACATCAATATAACCAATGCCATGCTGATGCCAGTTTTATGCCTCAACAATTTCGTAGTCGATACCTTACTGATATTCATGTTGCCAATGGCGTTATTAGTGCAAAAGGTAAGGCTCAACTAGAAGGACTAACCATCGTAATGACTCCTGCAGCAAACAGTAAAGAGACACTTCCCCAATGGCAAATTAACTGCACATCAACTAACACTGCGTTACAAACGCTATGCCATAAGGTTTTTAAATCTCATTAAACCAATCTAACGACAACCTCAACCAAGGTGGAAAAGCCAATAGGCTCTGTTTCTAGCCCTTACCATCCATAAATCATTTATCGTAAAAAAGAGCTTTCATGAATAATACTATCCATACAGCAACAGAGTTTATTGAGCAATTGTTACGTCACAGCCTTGCTCAACGTGTTTCTGATCTTCATTTAGAGCCACAACAAAATAGCCTGAGAATTCGCGCGAGAATTGATAATCATCTAGTATTATTTTCTCCCCCTGACAATCAATTAGCTAACGAGATCCTGACACGTTTAAAAATCCTCGCGAATATTAATATTGCCGAAAAACGCCTACCACAAGATGGTCAATTTAATTGGTCTTACCAGAAAAACAATTATTCAATACGTGTTGCGACACTTCCTACTTTATATGGAGAAAAAATAGTTTTACGGCTCATGAATAATCTGCAACAGCCACAATTAGCACAGTTAGGTTTTCAAACAATTCACCTAACACTATTAAAAAAATATCTTACTCAACCTCAGGGAATGATTTTAGTCACCGGCCCCACAGGGAGTGGTAAAACTTTAACACTCTATAGTTGTTTACAATATTTAAATAAAGATAATCGTAATATTAATAGTATTGAAGATCCTATTGAGTTACCTCTCCATGGCATTAATCAAACACAAATAACAGAAAAAGCTGGTATTACTTTTGCAACAATATTACGGGCGCTATTACGCCAAGATCCCGATGTTATTATGATAGGTGAAATACGTGATCAACAAACAGCAGAAATAGCAATAAAAGCGGCACAAACAGGCCACCTAGTTTTATCAACACTGCATACTAACTCTACCCAAGCAACACTCGCCCGTTTGGCTAATTTAGGCATCGCAAAAGATTTAATCGACTCTTGTGTAAAATTAATTATTTCTCAACGTTTAGTTCGTTGCTTATGTAGCAACTGTAAATACCCATCACCTGAACAGAAAAATTTCATTATTAATAATCAACAAATTATATTACCCAATTGGCAAGCAACAGGTTGTCAATTTTGTTATTCCGGCTACAAAGGCAGAACAGCTATTTATGATTGTTTTGAACTTGCCAAGCAATCACTCCCCTCACCTTACGCACTATTTAACTCAGGTATTGAACTGATAAAAAAGGGGATCACGTCTTTAGATGAAGTTTATCAAGTAGTCGGAGATATTGAATGAAATTACATTTTATCTATCGCTATAATGCATTAACTTATCAAGGAAAATGGCTAAGTGGCAACGTTGTCGCTCAATCTAAACATGAAGTTATTGATCAACTTATTCAACAACAAAAATTACCAGTAAAAATTCGCCTATATAGGGTAATAATCTTTCAAAATAGTGATAAACAATACCGCATTCAACTTCTTGAACAGTTAGCGTTATTACTTCATTCAGGCTTAGCACTTTTGCCCGCATTAACAC
>OKWA01000400.1_pt1 | contig 24431 bp, 27 predicted proteins | sample 1606861 | NCBI WGS metagenome assembly OKWA01 (sample SAMN03281007, study PRJEB24777) | human gut metagenome | isolation source: fecal sample PR166 from 1 month old female Malay infant, vaginally... | reverse complement strand
CATGCCTATGAACGATGTCGCTCATTTGTAAAAAAAGCAGGAACGATTATTTTTGTTTCCAGTATTCTCATTTGGTTCATGTCACATTATTCTGTGACGTTTCAACCCGTTCCAGAAAGTCAAAGTATTCTAGCATTTCTAGGTAAAGGGTTGGCGGTGCTATTTATCCCATTAGGCTGGGGGAATTGGCAAGGGGCAGTTGCCACAATTACAGGATTGATAGCGAAAGAAAATATTATTGGTACCTTAGGCATTTTATTTGGCAATGTGAAAGATGTTTCTGAAAACGGGGTAGAAGTCTGGGGCGCACTGCAACACACTTTTACGCCAGTCGCGGCCTATTCGTTCTTAACTTTTAACTTATTATGTGCACCTTGTTTTGCTGCAATTGGCGCAATTCGTCGTGAAATGGGAGACCTCAAATGGACATTAGGAGCCATTGGTTATCAATGCGGTTTGGCTTATATGGTTAGTTTTGTGATTTATCAATTGGGCCATGTGTTAGTCGAAAAAGGTACACTAACTCTGGGGACTTTTTTAGCGATGGGCGTTGTTTTAGCTGGATTTTACTTCCTTATAAGAAAACCAAAGCCAGGCAAAGAAAGTGTCCAAGCAATCACTTCTTTAGAAAGAGGGTAATAACGGATGGCAACAATTATTTTATCCATTTTAATTTTTGGAACAGCAGGAATCATCACCTATCGACGAATCAAAAAAGGGGAAAGTTGTGAAGATTGTCAAACAGCTTGTCCTGTAAAAAAAGAACAATCTTCACAAGAATAACAACTGAAAAAAATTCCCTCTTGTATAAATAATAGCGGAGTGCTACAATATTGAGGTAGCTGAAAAGCCATTTTATACAACGGGGGCATAGCTCAGTTGGTTAGAGCATCTGACTCTTAACCAAATGCTCTGCTTGTGAAAAAAGATTTATAAAGCTTTATAAATAGGTTTTTAGTTTGTGAATTTTTCATTGGCAATATATTGCCAACAAATTGCCAACGAAAAAAAGTCTAAAAACAAGAAACGATACCACAAAGATATTGTTTCTTGTTTTTTTATTCTTTAAATCCAAATGCGTTTTCTAACGCTTCTGCTGCACGATCTTTTACTCCTGCGGTTAAATGCGTATATAAATTAGCAGTTGTCGAATATGATGCATGTCCAAGCCATTCTTGAATGGATTTCATATTCTGTCCACTATCTAACATTATTGAAGCATTAGAATGACGCAAGTCATGAAAGCGAATTTTTTTCAATCCATTTTTCTTAATCAACTTACTCAAACGATGTGTTACATATTGAGGTTTCATCAACCGTCCATCTTCCATAGTAAATACGTACTCATTATCTTCTAAAATATAATCATCTCCTAAGAGAATACGATTATCTTGTTGCCATTTAGCTTGATTTACTAATGCTCGTTCAATCGTTTCAACCAAAGGCAACGTACGATAGCTGGAAGAGTTCTTTGTTTGATCTTTCTTTATTAACTGGGACATATTCTCTGGATTTTCTATGATTACATGGTTTATCACGATTTTTTTGTTAAAAAAATCAATAGCAGACCATTTTAATCCTAAAACTTCACTTCTTCGCAATCCATAAAATGCTGTTAAAAGAACTACTAAATAGAGCTTTTCTTCTGACAAAATATCAAGTAATTTCAAGATCTCGTGTTGATTATAAACTTGAGAAACAAATTGTTTCTTTTTTGGCTTTCTTACTTTATCTGCTACATTTGTACTTATCAATTCTGTAATAACAGCCTCTTGAAGAGCTTTGCGTATAAATGCGTGATAATGAATGACCGTATTAGCTGTACAGTCATCATTTAACATATATTGGTAAAAATCTTGTAAATGATAAGGCTTTAACCTATTTAGTTTAATTTTTTTAGGATAGAAAAACTTGTAAATTCGATTATGGACATAATGCTTATACCCAACATATGTGTTAAATGCTACTTGTTTTTTTGATACTTCTAAATAATTAAGCAAATAGTCATAAAACAATAAATCTGGATTAGCACATTCACATTCCATAGCTAATTGACTTTCCAATTCTAGTAAAAATTCATCTCTAATTTTTTCTGCTCGTTTTTTATTTCCTTTCTTTTTTAATTTTGTATCTTTCCACTTTTGTCTAATTTTTCCGTTAGAGTCTTTATAAGATACAATTACTTGTAATGTTCCTCTTTTCTCAATTATGTTTGCTCTTAATTTCAATTCAATCTCTCCTCTTAAACTGAAATATCGGCAAAAATTTTGACTATTCTATTATAGCATGATTTTTACCTTCATCTTGTATTTTTAATATATACTCAATGACAGCTTTTTTAGGTATTTTGTACCTTGCTCCAATTTTTATATTTTCTATTGATTTATCTTTCAGCAAATTATAAGCTTTATTTTTTCCAATATTTAACATTTTAGTTAAATCAGTAATTTTCAATATCGAGGGATAACTTTCAAATATTTTTTCATAATCTTGAAAATCCATAAAATTCACTCCTACATTCTGATAATAAGTATTGCACTTTTTTATTTTAGGTGTTAGAATAACAAAGTATTAATTTGGGCTGTTAGCTCAGTTGGTAGAGCAGATGACTCTTAATCATCGGGTCGCGGGTTCGAGCCCCTCACAGCCCATTGGGTGCCAAACCCTTAAATACAGTGTAAACGTTGGTGCTTAGCATTTAGAAAACGTATATACTGTATTTTTTTGTTTTAAAAAAAGACTGTAGTACCCCGCTTTTTTACTAAAAGCCCACTGTAGTCATTGATATTTTTGATAAGAAAGGAACATAATTATGAGTAATGAAATTGCTAATATAACAATAATCCGAGAAACTTTACAAAACTATACTGCAAATGAAATCTCTAAACATACAGGATTAAATTTGAGTACTATAAAAAACTAAAAAGTGGAGAACGTTTAATAGAAAAACTAAATTTACATGATGCTATTTGTCTCACTGAATTTGGTTTTAAAAATAATAGAAAAAGTGTTGAAATCAACATATGGAAGTAATTCTTAATCAGCTGCTTTTGTCAAAAGCACATAGGAATTTCACCTCTCTCCAAGTTTACGGAGAGCCTTACGGAAGTATCATTATTCCAAATTCAAATCATCACTTTTTATTGACTATAAAAATTATTTTAGAATGTTTATCGCTCCTTCTTTACGATAAGAAATCGTGGCACAACTAAAATATGCTCCTTGGAGTGTTAATGTACTGATAGAATGTATTTAATTTTCAATGATCAATAGGTTTTCTACATAAAAGAATTTACTAATCTTTTAAACATTAGAAGATTATTTTAAACAGAAAAAGTGGAAAGGGGCTTTTTTTAGTTAGTTAATTTTAAATTTTAAGATAGCTTCTATCAATTTAATTTCTAGCTGTCTTAGCATATACTCATCTACATAGGTAATAAATTGCTCCGCCTCATTAAATCCATTTGTCAAACATAACTTAACTATATAACTATGATAATGTTTGAGTATCATCTTGATCGAAATTGGATCTTCTTCTAGAGCGGATTGAATAACGGATAGCGGAACTAATGGATACTGCCGTTTTTTGTTGTCTACCATAGGTCATACTCCGTTTTTAATTGTTCAACTGCCTTTTTTCGTTGATACCAGATACCACTTGTACTCATGTTGAGAATTTTACCGATTTCAGTATTATTAAAACCTGCAAAATAATAAAGTAGGATGACCTTTCTTCTTATCTCTGATAAATGATCAATGGCTGTTGATAACTTTTGATCTGAAATTAATATTTCCATTCCAAATAAGAAATAGACATCTTGTTCATCAAAATGAGTTTGAGAGTACTTGCCTTCAGTTGAATCTGTCAATGGTTCCTCATTATACTTTATGTTAGTGTTTCGTTTTCGAATAGACGTAATTTCGTTTCGTAATACTTTTTTGCAGTAGGCATCAAATTGGTGTTGTATAGATTTCTCATTATAATTTTGTTGCATGATAATATGCTCCTTTTTCCCCTTTCCACTAATACAACAATCAGAGAGCCCCTTTTTTTCGAAAAAACTAGAAAAAAACAAAAGACACGTAGTTTTTATCTACGTGTCTTCCATTTTTTTCAGAACAACTGCAAAGAAAAGAAATACATATTATACAAAACAAAAAAATATTCTAATTTTTTTCATATAGAAAGAACTCCTATTTTAAAATTATAAATCGTAACGAATGCGATTTATCCAATGCAATTTTACATACTTTATTTTATTTGTCAACAAAAAATGAACGATCATAATAATGTTTTCCCAACTTATTTCGCTAGATCCTATTTTAATTATTCTTCACTATGACATCATAATAAAGTTTTAATCAGAAAATTTAGACGATATGAAACGGAATAATCAATTAAAAGCTAAATATGCTTTGAGAAAAAATAATTTGTTTTTAGCGGAAGACATATAGATAAAAACTATGTGTCTTTTATTTTTCTAGCTTTTTCGAAAAAAAGGGGCTCTCTGATTGTTGTATTAGTGGAAAGGGGAAAAAGGAGCATATTATCATGCAACAAAATTATAATGAGAAATCTATACAACACCAATTTGATGCCTACTGCAAAAAAGTATTACGAAATGAGCTAAAACTATTCGAAAACGAAACACTAGAATAAAAGAAAATGAGGAACTATTGAACGTCTCAAATGAAGCTAAGTACCCTTACTCATTTTGATGAACAAGATATCTATTTCTTGTTTGGAATGGAGATATTAATTTCAAATAAAAAGTTATCAATAGCCAAACCAGTTATTGGACATAAAAAATTTTTTATTTTGCAAGTTTAATGATACTGAAATCGATAAAATTCTCAATATAAGTATGAATGGATTTAATGAAGTGGTCAATTTATTACCTATGTAGAAGAGTATACATTGAGGGAGTTATAAATTTTCAGAATCTATATTGAAATTTAAAGTTAAATAATTAAAAAGTCCCCTTTCAATTATTTTGGTAGAAAATTTATAGATCATTGAAAATTAAATACATTCTAGCAGTACGTTAACACTTCAAGGAGCATATTTTAGTTACGCCATGATCTCTTATCGTAAAGAAGGAGCGATAAATATTCTAAAATAATTTTTATAGTCAATAAAAAGTGATGATGTGAAGTTGGGATAATGATACTTCCGTAAGGCTCGCCGTAAACTTGGGGAGAGGTGAAATTCCTATGTGCTTTTGACAAAAGCAGCTGCTTAAGAATTAGTTTTAAGAGTAAATTAAGTAAGACAAAAAGCATCATGTAAGTTTAGTTTTTAAGCACTTAATTTTGTATATTTAGAGATTTCATTTGTAGTATATTTTTTAGTTTCTTGAATTTTATTATATTAACTATTTCATTACTCATAATCATGTTCTTTTTTTTTTAAATCTAAATGATTATAGTTTAGTAAAAAAGAGAGGATGGAGTCCCTTTTGAGAATATAAAATACGGTATATACGTTTTTTATGCTAAGCACCAATGTTTACTCTGTATTTAATAAACTAACATAAGAGACTATAACCTTTGACCCGATAATTATGATTATAGTTATTAGTATAAATCTTTAAGTAATAGAAAAGATGTGTTGAATGAAGTATACATTCTGTAATTAACAATGAATCATCAGTCATTGGATAGGAGGCTTTATTTTAAAAGTGTTAAACGATTCATCTTTAAGGTGTAGACAAGAATAAGTAAAAATAAAAAGCTAACTATCTCTCGAAATTAAATATTCTACAGAATGTTGTTTAGAAAAAAGGACTAGTAACAAAAGCTACCTACATTAGGTAGCTTAAAAGAGTGAAAAGAATATATGTTAAATTACTAATTTTATAGCATAAAGTAAAATATTTGTCAAAAAAAAGGGGGAGGGGAGAAGGATGTATTGTGCACGTGATCCATGCAGAAAGAATCATTGCCTATAAAATAAAAAAATTTACGAGGAGAATGATTCTTGAAGCAACAAATGAAAGCAAAAAAACAATATAAGACATATAAAGCTAAGAATCACTGGGTAACTGTCCCTATTCTTTTTCTAAGTGTGTTAGGAGCCGTAGGATTAGCTACAAATAATGTGCAAGCCGCGGAATTAGATACGCAACCAGAAACAACATCGATTCAATCTGATAACCATAATTCGCAGACAGTATCTGAAACAACAGTACAAAAAGACACTACTTCTCAACCGACCAAAGTAGAAGAAGTAGCGTCTGAAAAAAATGGAGCTGAACAGAGTTCAGCTACCCCAAATGATACCACAAACGTGCAACAACCAACAGTAGGAGCAGAAAATTCAGCACAAGAACAACCAGTAGTCAGCCCTGAAACAACCAATGAACCTCTAGGGCAGCCAACAGAAGTTGCACCAGCTGAAAATGAAGCTAACAAATCAACGTCCATTACTAAAGAATTTGAAACACCAGACGTTGATAAAGCAGTTGATGAAGCAAAAAAAGATCCAAACATTACCGTTGTTGAAAAACCAGCAGAAGACTTAGGCAACGTTTCTTCTAAAGATTTAGCTGCAAAAGAAAAAGAAGTAGACCAACTACAAAAAGAACAAGCGAAAAAGATTGCCCAACAAGCGGCTGAATTAAAAGCCAAAAATGAAAAAATTGCCAAAGAAAATGCAGAAATTGCGGCAAAAAACAAAGCGGAAAAAGAGCGTTATGAAAAAGAAGTCGCTGAATACAACAAGCATAAGAATGAAAACAGCTATGTCAATGAAGCGATTAGTAAAAACCTAGTGTTCGATCAATCTGTCGTGACGAAAGACACTAAAATTTCGTCGATTAAAGGCGGAAAATTTATCAAAGCAACTGATTTTAATAAAGTAAATGCAGGGGATTCAAAAGATATCTTTACAAAATTACGGAAAGATATGGGCGGGAAGGCTACTGGCAACTTCCAGAATTCCTTTGTAAAAGAGGCAAATCTTGGGTCTAATGGTGGGTATGCGGTTCTTTTAGAAAAAAATAAACCAGTGACAGTGACCTATACAGGACTAAACGCTAGTTATTTAGGACGTAAAATTACAAAAGCAGAATTTGTTTATGAACTACAATCCTCACCAAGCCAAAGTGGAACGTTAAATGCAGTATTTTCAAACGATCCGATTATCACGGCTTTTATTGGTACAAACAGAGTCAATGGTAAGGATGTTAAAACACGCTTAACGATTAAGTTCTTTGATGCGTCAGGTAAAGAAGTACTACCAGATAAAGATAGTCCATTTGCGTATGCGCTGTCTTCTTTAAATTCAAGTTTAACGAATAAAGGTGGGCATGCGGAATTTGTTTCTGATTTTGGGGCGAACAATGCGTTCAAATACATTAATGGCTCATATGTAAAAAAACAAGCGGATGGAAAATTTTACTCACCGGAAGATATTGACTATGGCACAGGACCTTCTGGATTGAAAAATAGTGATTGGGACGCTGTAGGGCACAAGAATGCGTACTTTGGTTCAGGTGTAGGTCTAGCTAATGGACGTATTTCCTTTTCTTTTGGTATGACAACAAAAGGAAAAAGTAATGTTCCTGTATCTAGTGCGCAATGGTTTGCCTTTAGCACTAACTTAAATGCGCAATCAGTGAAGCCTATTTTCAATTATGGGAATCCAAAAGAACCAGAAAAAGCAACGATTGAATTCAATCGATACAAAGCCAATGTCGTTCCTGTTCTTGTTCCGAACAAAGAAGTCACTGATGGCCAGAAAAATATCAATGATTTAAATGTGAAACGTGGCGACTCTTTACAATACATTGTGACAGGGGATACGACAGAACTTGCCAAAGTAGATCCAAAAACAGTAACCAAACAAGGGATTCGAGATACCTTTGATGCAGAAAAAGTGACGATTGATTTATCCAAAGTGAAAGTTTATCAAGCAGACGCAAGTCTAAACGAAAAAGACTTAAAAGCTGTTGCTGCAGCAATTAATTCAGGAAAAGCTAAAGACGTGACCGCTTCTTATGACCTTCATTTAGATCAAAACACCGTCACAGCAATGATGAAAACCAACGCAGACGGCTCCGTTGTTTTGGCAATGGGGTATAAATATTTACTTGTCTTGCCGTTTGTAGTGAAAAATGTAGAAGGCGATTTTGAAAATACAGCTGTTCAATTAACAAACGATGGTGAAACGGTAACAAACACAGTTATCAATCATGTGCCAAGTAGCAAACCTTCTAAAGACGTAAAAGCAGATAAAAACGGTACAGTTGGCAGTGTTTCTCTACATGATAAAGATATTCCGTTACAAACAAAAATTTATTATGAAGTGAAATCTTCCGAACGTCCAGCCAACTATGGCGGAATCACAGAAGAATGGGGCATGAATGATGTCTTGGACACGACCCATGATCGTTTCACAGGAAAATGGCACGCTATTACGAACTATGACCTTAAAGTAGGGGACAAAACGTTAAAAGCAGGAACAGATATTTCTGCCTACATTCTTTTAGAAAACAAAGACAATAAAGACTTAACGTTTACGATGAATCAAGCATTATTGGCCGCCTTAAATGAAGGAAGCAATAAAGTAGGCAAACAAGCTTGGTCTGTGTATCTGGAAGTCGAACGGATCAAAACAGGTGATGTAGAAAACACGCAAACAGAAAACTACAACAAAGAGCTTGTTCGTTCTAATACGGTGGTGACGCATACACCTGATGATCCAAAACCAACCAAAGCCGTTCATAACAAGAAAGGGGAAGACATTAATCATGGAAAAGTGGCTCGTGGTGATGTTCTTTCTTATGAAATGACCTGGGACTTAAAAGGGTACGATAAAGACTTTGCCTTTGATACAGTCGATCTTGCGACAGGCGTTTCTTTCTTCGATGATTACGACGAAACGAAAGTGTCACCAATCAAAGATTTACTTCGTGTCAAAGATTCTAAAGGGGTAGACATTACCAACCAGTTTACGATCTCATGGGACGATGCCAAAGGCACGGTGACGATTTCTGCCAAAGACCCACAAGCCTTTATTCTAGCGTATGGTGGGCAAGAATTGCGTGTAACGCTCCCTACAAAAGTCAAAGCCAATGTTTCTGGTGATGTTTATAATTCAGCGGAACAAAATACATTTGGTCAACGAATTAAAACCAATACCGTTGTCAACCATATTCCAAAAGTGAACCCTAAAAAAGACGTGGTTATTAAAGTTGGTGACAAACAAAGTCAAAATGGCGCTACAATCAAATTAGGGGAGAAATTCTTCTATGAATTTACAAGTAGTGACATTCCTGCAGAATACGCTGGTGTTGTGGAAGAATGGTCGCTTAGTGACAAACTAGACGTCAAACATGACAAATTTAGTGGCCAATGGTCTGTGTTTGCCAATTCTGCGTTTGTTTTAGCAGACGGAACCAAAGTGAATAAAGGGGACGACATTTCGAAACTATTCACGATGACCTTTGAACAAGGGGTAGTGAAAATCACGGCCAGTCAAGCCTTTTTAGATGCTATGAATCTAAAAGAAAACAAACACGTTGCGCACTCATGGAAAGCGTTCATTGGTGTAGAACGAATTGCGGCAGGAGACGTTTACAACACAATCGAAGAATCTTTCAACAATGAGAAGATTAAAACGAATACGGTAGTGACACATACGCCAGAAAAACCACAAACACCACCAGAAAAAACAGTGATTGTACCACCAACACCAAAAACACCGCAAGCACCAGTAGAGCCATTAGTGGTAGAAAAGGCAAGTGTGGTGCCAGAATTGCCGCAAACAGGCGAAAAACAAAATGTCTTATTAACAGTAGCTGGTAGTTTAGTTACAATGCTTGGTTTAGCAGGCTTAGGATTTAAACGTAGAAAAGAAACAAAATAATTGAAGACGAAAAGAAGGACGAACTGATTGTCCTTCTTTTTTTAGTTATGGAGGGGAAAAATTGGAAGCAGTAGTAGAAAGAGAGGCAAAGGGGATGAAAGAAATTGCCATCCAAGAAAAAGACTTGACCTTACAGTGGAGAGGAAACACAGGTAAGTTAGTTAAAGTTCGATTGAAAAATACACGTGCAATGGAAATGTGGTACAACAAACAAATTACCGAAGAAAACATTCAAGAGATCACCACGTTGAATATTATTAAAAATGGAAAATCTTTGGCATTAGAAGTATATCCAGAAAAAAGTATCTATGTGAAACCAAATTTAGGCAGAATTAATGTGCCTGTCTTTTTTATCAAAACACCTATTAATAGAGGGATTTTTGAAGAGATCTTCGGCGAAACTTTAAAATCATAAATAAAAAATTATTTGGAGGAAATTACAATGAAAAAAATTATTTTATCAAGCTTGTTTAGTGCAGTACTAGTATTCGGTGGCGGAAGTATAACAGCATTCGCTGACGATTTAGGACCAACAGATCCAGCAACTCCACCAATTACTGAACCAACTGATTCTAGTGAACCTACGAATCCTACTGAGCCGGTGGATCCTGCAGAACCGCCAGTAATACCAACTGATCCAACAGAACCTAGCAAGCCAACCGAGCCTACAACACCGAGTGAGCCAGAAAAGCCAACAGAACCAACAACGCCAATTGATCCTGGAACGCCGGTTGAACCGACTGAACCAAGCGAGCCAACAGAACCTAGTCAACCAACCGAGCCTACAACACCAAGCGAACCAGAAAAACCTGTTACTCCAGAACAACCGAAAGAACCAACTCAACCAGTGATTCCAGAAAAACCAGCAGAACCAGAAACACCAAAAACTCCTGAACAGCCCACTAAACCAATAGACGTAGTCGTTACACCTAGTGGAGAAATTGATAAAACGAATCAATCGGCAGGAACACAACCAAGTATTCCTATTGAAACAAGCAACTTAGCGGAGGTAACACATGTACCAAGTGAAACTACTCCAATTACAACAGAAGCTGGGGAAGAAATTGTAGCAGTAGATAAAGGTGTTCCGTTAACCAAAACACCAGAAGGATTAAAACCAATTAGCAGCTCGTATAAGGTTTTACCTAGCGGAAACGTTGAGGTAAAAGCAAGTGATGGAAAAATGAAAGTATTGCCACATACAGGAGAGAAATTCACACTCCTTTTCTCTGTATTGGGAAGCTTCTTTGTATTAATTTCAGGATTCTTTTTCTTTAAAAAGAATAAGAAAAAAGCTTAATCAGAAAGAGTAATTTCGATAAATTTCTGTGAGGAAAGGAGGTGCTTTGCTTGTTTATTTTATTTACTACAAAGCAAAGTCATGTATTACTAAATGAATTAGGGTTTAATAAAAAAATTGACCTGGTACAAGGTATTGAACAGTTAACAAAAATCAATGCGGATTTAAAAAAATCGACGGATCGAATTCTAATTACGTATGAGATTTATTACAACGTGACAGACGAGAAAGCTTTTGTAAGAGAAACAATGACTTTGCCGGTAGTTGAGGAAACTGTCCTCCAAAACATGGTACAGACTGTAGAAACCAATGAAGAAGTAAGACAAGAAGATTTAGAAGCGTTTCTTCACCTGTTCAAAAGAAATGTGAGTAATAAGTCGAAGAGAATAGGCCGTTCAACAGGTTCTTTAAAAAAGAAAGCAGAAAAGCAACAAAAATCAACTGTGTTTACAACAATTTCTCGCTATAGCTATTTCTCAGTGGCTTTACTTATATTTTTAGCAGTAGGTGTTTTTACAGGTGCGTCATTTGGTTCTCAAAGTAAACCAACGAGCCAAAATGATTCTAAGTTAGAGGAACGATTAACACATTTACAAGAACAAGTGCATGAGCAACCACAAGTTGATGTTGTTGCTCGGTTTTTCTTATCCAGTCTGTACTCTGGTGAAGAGAGTGACAAAGCCACGCAAAAGCAAGTTAAAAAGTATGTTTCTGAAGGAGTACTCAAAGAGATTAAGGGGTCTAAAGAACAAATAAGAACGTTATTTCTTTGGGAATCAAAAAAAGAAGGGAACCAATGGCTCCTTACGTACGTCGTTACCTTGAAAGTGGCTAAAGAAGAAACTGAAATTCGTCAAATGAAAGTGGCTATGGAAAAGAAAAACAATAATTATCAAGTAACAGAAATTCCAGAAGAAAAAGAATTTACTATTAATGAATAATAATTAAGGAGGCAATTCTATGAAATATGAACGTCCATTAAAAAGAGAGTCACAAATCAAGGAGTTTGAGTTAGGCACGCACGCGGCAGTAATTGAAAAAGTTCAAAAAAAACGGTCTCAAAAAGGGAATGATATGTTTTTACTCTCTCTTTTGGGAAAAAGTAACGAAAAAGGGGTTTATTTTCTTACCTTCGGGAATGATTATACTGAAGATAATTTACGCTATATTTTAGCCAGTATCCAAGACAACGGTGTAGAGATTCCAGACGTTGATTTTGGCTATAATCGAGAAACTTTTGAATTTCTGAAAGGTAAAGATGTCTATATTCAGGTTGAAGAACAAGAGTATAAAGGGAAAGTTAAACATGCGGTAACAAATTTTTTAACTCAGGATGAATTTGAAGAAAGCGAAGAAATGGAGTTTTCAGAAAGCAATACTGAAGAAGATTGGTAAAATAAGTCATTTTTTAGAATATAAAAACTGAAGGAGAGACAAAACTATGGATATAGTCACAAAAATTATTACACTAATTGGAGGAATCATTGGACTTGTTTCAGCAGTTAGTATTATGTTTGGCGTCAAAGAAATTCGTTCAGGCATGTCGAATGATGATCCACGTACGCTTGATAAAGGAATAGAAAAAGTAGTTGTTGGTGGAGCCGTTATTTTAGCAATTGGTGGGGTAGTCGCCTATGTTATTACACAGGTAGGAGCTATTCGTTTTTAAAAGGAGGAAAAAATGAAGCTATTAGTAGAAATGATAGTCAATGGTCAAACTGAATGGGAAGTTGTAGAAGAAGAAAATGCGCCACAGGCAATTATTCAGAGTCGAGGAGACTTTTCATTTGATGAGAATGGAGAGCTCATTGTCAATGATGATGAAATAAGTTATACAGGCGTGTTTGAGGTTTGCGAGACTAACTTATTGGATTTCACTGTTAAGGAAGCAGAAATCCATAGATTTTATCACAAAAAATTAGAAAAGCTAGGGATAAATCCTCTAACGTTTGAAAACTCGCAAGAAATAGCTAACTGAGCGGAGGGGAAGCAATGAACATTCCAAAAGGAACGACCGATCAGCTATTTAAAAGTCTAGCTGAATACAATCCAGCAACGAATGAAGCCATGTCTAAAATAGCGAAAGTCCTAGTCCCTTTAGGAATCGCTATTTTAGGCATTCTTTTTATGATTGAATTATCGAATACCCAAAAGAAATTTCAATCAGAAGACGGTGGTTTGACGATCGAGTTATTAACTAACATTGCATTGAAATATGTGATCGCGTATGTCTGTATTATGGGCTCTGGCTACATTATTGATGGCATTGTCTGGTTTACAATTCAAGCAGCCAAATGGATTAATTCCATTGTAACAGCAACAGGAACCAGTGAAGCGATCCCACAAGTGGGGAAAGTTTCCTGGTGGGCAAAACCGATTGTAGGTCTATTTGAGGTATTTGCTTACCTAGCACTATGGTTATCGAGTGTGATAACGAAAATCCTTATTTTCTTACGAGGGGTACAATTGTATATGATTAAAGCCCTTGCACCATTGTTTGTGGCGTTTTTTGTCCATGATGAATTACGTTCGATTGCCATGGGCTACATGAAACAAATTATGGCTTATGCTTTACAAGGTGCTTTACTGGTTCTATTAATGGGGCTTATTCCAATTTTAACGGCGAATGATTACCTTTCGTTTGCTTCATTTGATGGAGGTATATGGGCGAATGCTAGTGCATTTGTACTTAATATCATGACGTATTGTGCGTTAATTTTAAAATATGTGGCAGTGATTATTCTTCTAGTTGGTTCACAAGGATTTGCCAAACGATTAGTAGGAGCGATGTAAAATGGCGATTAGTTCAGAATTTTATAAAGATCTATCAAAAGTAGAGAAAAAAATCTGGGGAATTACAGTCAGAGAATTTAAAGCGTATGTTTGCTTTGTTTTTATAGGGATATTTCTTTTGTTAGAAGTATTTTTTTTGCCTGATCTTTTATTTATGGTTTGTGCGCTAGTCACCTCGTTTGCGTTAGGGTGGTATCCCGTTTTATTAATGATGAATAAGTGGAAAGAAGTAAAAAGAGCTTTTTACTTACGCTTTTATTATGAGGAACGAACCTTTCAGGCTGGGAAAATAAGGAGGTATCAAAAGGATGAATTTGTTCAAAAAGAAACAGACGTTATCTAGTAACGTTGAAAAAGTAGATAAAAAAGTCAAAAAACGTGTACAGCAACAAGCAAATCCTACCGTACAAGATAGTATCTTTTATACGAGTCAGTTTGAAGAAGGGCTCATGCACATTGTAGAGGATGAGTTTTCTAAGTGCTATAAACTTGGAGAAGTGGACTACGAAATTGCTGTAGAAGAAGATCAATTAAACACGGTAATGGGGTATGCAGAAGGGTTAAATACACTAGACAAAAACTCTCGGTATCAGCTGTTGGTTGTTAATAAAAGAGAAGAAGAGTCGTTGATGGAAGACGTTTTATTGGCGTATCAGGGAGATCACTTAGATAACTACCGTCAAGAAATCAATGAAATTATAACGAAGCAGTATGAACAAGACGAGCGAAACTTTAAGATTGAAAAATATGCTATTTTCACCACAAAAAGTTCGTCCATGAAACAAGCCAACAAAGAGTTAGAAGGAATCATGCAGAACTTTGCCAATCGTTTTGAAGCCAACCAAATTAAATTAGAGGTAACCCCAATGACTGGCTTAGAGCGATTGTCTTTGTTCAGCTATTTTTTGCGCCACGGACAATATTTTGGCACAAGCTATCAAGATATTGCCGTATCAGGGCTAACGTCTAAAGCGTTTATTGTTCCAAGTAAAATCAAGTTTCCAAACAATAAAGCTTATTTTCGGTTAGGAGAAAACTACGCAGCTGTTTTAACCATTCAACAATATCCAAAATACCTAGAAGATAAGTTAATCAAAGAATTATGCGCTACAGGAAGAGAGCTAGCGATTAGCATTCATGCCAGACCTTATGACATGATGGAAGCCAGAAAGGCAATACAGGGAACCAAGACATTAAATGATGTTGCCATTCAAAAGCAACAGAAGCAAAACTTCAGAAGTGGTGTTTCAGAGGATGCGATTTCAGGAGAAGCAAAGGAAATCCAAGAAACAACGAATGCGTTAATGGATGAAATAAAAAATAATGGCCAAAAGTTATTTAATGGCCTATTTTCAGTTTTCTTAATTGCAGAAACAGAAAAGGAACTTTTAGAAGCTGTTGAATCGGTGAAAAACGTAGGAGCAACCTGGCAAGTTGTGTTTGATACAGTAGACAATTACAAAGAAGAAGCACTCAATACAATCTTACCGATTGGAAAACCTTACTTAGACGTTGAAATGAGTTATATGCGTGATCTAACAACAACAAATATTGCTACACAAGTCCCTTTTACCAATGTGGAATTACAAAGCTCAACAGGTCAGTTTTATGGCCGGAATCAGTTGACGAAGAACATGATTACTATTGACCGAAAAAAAGATTTAATTACACCAAGTGGGCTTATTTTCGGAACGTCTGGTTCTGGTAAAGGAATGGCGACCAAATGGGAAATTCTTTCAACGCGTTTAAAATTTCCGAAGGACCGCTTTTTAATTGTTGATCCAGAAAGTGAATACTTACCGATTGGGAAAGAATTGGATGCAGAAATACTCGATATCTCGACTGGTACAAAAAATCACTTGAATATTTTAGGAATGGTAGACAAGCAGTTATTGGATGAAGAGGACCAGGAACTTGATTTAGTTAAAGAAAAATCTAATTTGTTATCCACTATGTTTGAATCGCTACTAAAAAGCTATACGGACGTGGATGCGGGACTTGTTGACCGTGTGACGTTGTTGACGTATGAACGCTTTGAAAACAAAGAGACAGAGCCAACATTAGTCGATTGGTTTAGAATCTTAAAAGAACAAACGGATGAAGGTGCCAAAGAATTAGCGAATAAAGTGGAAACCTATTGTGTGGGTTCACAAGATATCTTTGCGCACCAAACGAATATCGATTTAACGGCACCCTTTATTGTCTTTAATACAAAAAAATTAGATGATCGCTTGAAAAAGTTTGCCATGAAAGTGATTTTAGATCAGTTGTGGAAACAAGTAGTATCCGGACAAGGAAAAGTAACGTCACGTTTGTATTTTGATGAATTACAAGTCAACTTCACAACGGAAGAAGAAGCAGAATGGTTCTTAAATTTATGGGCGCGTATTCGTAAGTATGGTGCCGTGACAACAGGTATCACGCAAAACCCTACGACGTTATTAGACAGTAAAGCGGGGCAAAAAATGATTGCCAATAGTGAATTTTTGATTTTATTACGGCAAAAACCAATTGATTCACAACGATTAGTAGAAATTTTAAGTCTGACACCTGCATTGAAGAAGTATATCAATGATCGAGCCCCACAAGGAACGGGGCTAATTTCTGCAGGTGGGGTGGTTGTTCCGTTTGAAAATCCTATTCCAAAAGAAACACATCTATTTGAAATTATGAATACCGACGCTTAGGATGTGAGGACATGGTAGAAAATAAGCGTACTTGGAAAGAAAAAGTACATGTTGAAACTCAAGTAGAAGAGCGTCTTAGAAAAAATTTGACCTTAAAATCAAGAGAAGCGACGAAGTTGCAAAAAAAAGCATTAAAGACGACTAAAAAGGAGTTTAAACTTTCTAAGAAAAATTACAAGCAATCACTAAAAAAACATAAACTCACCTTGAAAACAGGGAAGGAACCATTAAGTATTAACCATTTACTGGATAAAAAGAAATTTGTAGAGCAAAAGAAACGCAAAAAAGCACAGAAAATTGCTTACAAACGAACGAAAAAAGTAGATGAAACGCGTGTCGTTAACCAAGTAAAAAGGGAAACCAAGGAAGGGTTGAAAAGAGAAGCGACGCAAAAAGTACGAACCACGTTAACGCAGGAAGATACACTGAATGAAGCAATGACCCTTTATGAAAAAACACAACAAGCTAAATTTAACATGCGTACAGCTTTGAAAACAGGAAAAACGGTTAAGAATCTTTCGGTGAAAACTGCAAAAGATACGTACGGATTGGGGAATCGCTTATTTAACTTTTCAAGAGGACGTGGGTTTCAGCGTACACCAAAAGACTTTACGTTAAAAAAACAACTTATGAAACAACTACGGAATCGCGCTATGCGCTTTAAAGCAGCAAAAGAAGCGAAGAAAGCCGAACAAGGTATTGGCTTGATTCGTTCTTTTTTTAATGGTCAGAAGACATTAGGGAAAGTCGCTGCATTGATTCTAAAAAATCCAATTTCTTGGGTTGTTTTATTGGTTCTTTTTCTTGTTTTTTTATTGAGTGGCGTTGCAAGTAGTACACAAAAACCAGCGATTGTTCAAGAAGAGGAAGATTTAACCGCTTCATGGACGTATTTTACTAAATTAGATGCGCAACATACAGACGATAACAACCAGTTTTATAGCAATATCGATGATGTTCTTTTCTACATGAATTATCGGTACGATGATTTTAAATTATTAGATATGGATTCCACTGGTACAAAGAATTTTGAAACGATTCTATCTGACTTATGGACGGCATTAAACGGAAAGAAACCTGATTATCAGTTGAAAACAATGCAAAGTTTAGAAACAGATAAGAAATCAAGTTATTTTATCGAAGAGGAACAAGCAAAGCATTATCAAGAGATAAAAAAAGAGTTAGGCTACCAAACATTGGATGATCTCCTTTCTTTTCCAGTAAAAACTGACGCTTTAATTGTCAATAAGCGCTATGGCTATGACAAATCAAAAGAGAAGCTCACCTTGTATCAAGGCATTGATGTATTGATTGAAGCTAATCAGCCGTTTCATTCACCAATGAACGGCCAAATCGTTTCGGTGCCTGATACAGAAACACTGGTTATCGAAAAAGAGAAAGTAGCTAGGTTAACGATTCGTGGTGTGAATACCCTTCGACTAACAAAAGGTATGGATGTTGAAGAAGGAACATTTCTTGGGAATACAAAGAATTCAACAGTTACATTCCAGTATGAAAAATATAAAAAAGAAACGAAAGACTGGTTTTTTGTAAATCCAGCCTTTTATTTTCCACGTGTAACCTACACGCAAACGACTCTTTTAGGAAGTGCAGATTTTTCTCCTGAAGCAAGTGTCGAAAAAAGAGCGCAAGCTGTTTATGATTATTTATCAAAAAAGGGATACACCAAAGAAGGAATTAGCGCGATTTTAGGGAATTTTTCGGTAGAAAGTGGCATTAATCCAAAACGTGCAGAAGGGGATTATTTGAACCCGCCTGTAGGTGCGCATGGGAATTCGTGGGACGAACCGAGTTGGCTTTCTATGGGAGGTCCGCAAATTTATGGGGGACGTTTTCCAAATATTCTCCATCGAGGACTAGGTTTAGGCCAGTGGACGGATACAGCTGATGGTGGTCGTAGGCATACGTTGTTATTAGACTATGCCAAAGGTAAAAATAAAAAATGGTACGATCTGCAATTGCAGCTGGACTTTATTTTTGACGGCGATGCACCAGGTTCACGAACAGCAGCAGACAATGTAGCAAGAAGTAAGGTGGCTGCAACTATTCCAGAACTTACTACTTATTTTCTAACTGTTTGGGAAGGAAATCCCGGAGACAAGTTAGGAGAACGAATTCAAGCTGCACAAAATTGGTTTACATTCTTTTCTCGATCGGGTACACCAATCGGTGGTTCTGGGAGTGAGGTCTTTGCGCAGTATAAAGAAAAAATGCAACCATTACCCACAGACAGAGAAACAAAAGCAGGACAAGGCTGGCCAGGCAATGCGTATGCGCCAGGGAATTGTACTTGGTATGTATTTAATCGTTTTGCACAGTTAGGAAAAAGCATTCACCCTACTATGGGAAACGCCAATCAATGGGTGCATAACTACAGACAAACACCAGGAGCGACACTTGAATCAACTCCTAAAAAAGGGGATGCTGTTATTTTTACAAATGGTGTAGCTGGTTCTAGTACGCAATATGGACACGTGGCTTATGTGGAGCATGTAAACTCTGATGGAAGTTTTGTCATTTCTGAAATGAATGTCAGTGGTGAGTATTCCATGAATTGGCGTGTCTTAAAAAAAGAAGCAGGCGAATACTTTATGCGCCTAAACTAAAAAGAAAGGAACCAATAAGAACAATGTATAATATGGAAAAATTGAGTAGATACAAGAAAATTGGCTTTATTGGTGGCAGCTTACTGCTTATTGTGCTTATTTTTTTGATTGGGCTTAGTGTTGGGCAAAGAAAACAAGTAAAAGTCGAGAAAAAAGAGGAATTAACGACAAGTACGGTAAAAAAATTTTTGATTGCGTATTATACAAAAAAAGATCTTGGCGAAAATAGAAATCGCTATGAACCTTTGGTGACAAGCGCCATGTATAACGAATTAGTGAATGTAGAAAAACAGCCTGTTAATCAAGCGTATAAAGGCTATGTAGTCAATCAAGTACTTGATACGTATAAAATCTATATTGATACTGAAAACAACGAAGTCATTGTGGACGTCACGTATAAGAATACACAACGAACCAAACGAAATAATGATGAAGGAGCGTTGAAAAATCAGAGCAATCAAGAAGCAATGAAATTAACCTTTGTAAAACAAGGTGCTAATTTTTTAGTGGATAAAATGGCACCAGTAACACTTACCAATGAATTACAAGAGGAGCAAAATTCATATAATACACATGTAGTAACGAAAGAAGAATCAATAAAGGAGAGTGCAAACAGTGGGGAAAAGTAAAGTAAGTGAATTAGAAAAAAAGAAGGATCGAGTGGAGAATGAACTTAATAAAGCCAATGAACGTCTCGATACATTGAAACAGTCGATTGCTAAAAAAGAGAATGAATTGAAACAAATAGAAGCGGAAATTGTCAGTGCTCTATTAACAGAAAATAATTTATCTTTTAGTGAATTGACTGCGTTGCTGAGTGAAAAAGAAGCAGGTGGTGAAGCAAGTGTTTATAGGGAATAAAACAACTTATCGCTATGAACTTCTTTATTCAAAAAATATTAAAGGCGAGGCGATCGACTCTACCGCTACACTTGTTCGTTATGTGATTGGCGTAAACAACGATCTTATTAAGAAGGAAGAAGAAGGGTGGCTTTATGTCGAAAAAATAAAAGAAGGAAAACAAGAGGACCAAATCCTTTATGGCAAGCGTATAGATTTACCAATTTTAGAAGATAATCCTTATTTTCATGATCTTTTAGATCCGTTTGATACAAAAAAAGTGATTCCTTTTGTAGAACTATTGCCTTCAGCTGTAGAAAATCAGATAAAGCCAGAAGAAAAAAATAAAGAAACACAAGATATTGTAGAGTTAGAGAAAAACAACAAAACCACTATTACTACTGAAGAAAAGGAAACAACTGAATTAAAAGAGCAACCAGATGAAATGGCCGATAAAGAAACACAGAAGAAAATTCTGGAACAAAAGATTCAGTTTAAAAAAGACGAGTTAGCCACATTGACCGAGGAGATTGCGACTAAACAGGAAGAAATCAATGACTTAGAACAAAAATTAAGTACATTTTCAAAGAAGCCAGAGGGACTTTATTTATAAAAAAGAGTTTTTTATCAGCTAGTAAAAAAGCCTCTTCTAGCTAAGAAACAAGGATTACCACTTTTACTGTCAAAATGGTATACTATGAATGAAAATGGGGAGGATGTGAGAGAATGAATACAAAAAAATTAGCTGAATTAATCTATTCTGTGGCCCAATATGATGGGTACAACACGTCTATTCTGCAAACACAAAAAAACCTTTCTACAAACAAGGATGAGTGGCAATTTACCAATGAAACAGATCGCTATATATTTGAAGATTTAGTTAAAGCGATTCACTATGCTAGTCAACAAAAGAAACTAACGGTTGATGTATTCAAAGGAATTAATGCACAAATGGACTCTCACAAAGAAGGACAGCCTGAAAATCCTGGAAAATTGAGGGAAAAAGTCACTATACATGTTGGCGATTATGTACCACCTAGAACAGTTACAGAAAAAATGGTTCAACGAGAACTAGATGCAGTAACAGAAAATAGTGTAGAAGATGGCTGGGCGTTGTACGCTCGTTTGGCAAAACTACAAGCGTTTGATAATGGAAATAAGCGGACTGCCTTAATCTCGGCCAACTTATTTATTGGGTCTTTAACGGGAGAATCTTCTACTTATTTGACAATCCCAACTGATTTTCGAAGAACACAATTTGATGCCAATTTGATGTACTATTACATGGCGGATGACTTCGATGATCACATGCCAGACGTTCAATATTCGTTAAATGAATTTGTGCGTTTTGCCAAAGAATATACAGAAGCACAGCCAAAAAATAAATTTGAAGAGCGCTTGGAAGAAGCAAAAATACAACAAACTAATCAAAAAAAATTTAAAGCAAACCATTTAAGAAATAACGGAAAAACATTATAACAGAAAAAACATCGATCTGTAGATTGTAGATCGATGTTTTTTCTGTTTAATACAAATAAATTTTGACACTTAGTCCGCTTTAAATCATTAATTCAGGAGTAAGGAGTGGAAAAATGAACGAATTAAAAAAACAACGAGTTGTTCAAACTGAAGTTTATCAAGCAACAATGCGAGAAATTTCATATCCTTTTATTTTCGAGAAGAATATAATCGAGTGGTATGCTACAAATGAACAGTTGATTAATCAATTTGTAGTAAAACAGTTCGCAATTTTTGATCGTGAGAAAGCAGATATTTTGGAGATAGGTCTGGATCCATTGTTAAAAGGAAGCCAATTTATATCTGCTAAATCGTTTATTCCCGATAGCTATATGTATTATAATAACTTGAATAAGTTACTTGATCATGAAGTCCAAATTGTGATTGTACAAACAAGTAGTTTGCCAGCTGAATATATTATAGAAGTTTTATCAGATATTGCCGCTACAGCAACAAAATTAAGAATAATTATATTTGTAACGATTAATACTGAACCTAAAATACTTCCTATACTATCATTTACGCAAGTTAAAACTCAAGCAATCCTTGATGTCATTGGTTATAGGAAAAATGAACAGAAAAATACTATATTAATTGAACAAGTTTATGATAGGCTACTTTTTTCACTCATGATATAATTGTTATAAAAAGTGGTGATTTGGATGGTAGAAAAATTTTATGCTTATTATTATGGCAATAGAATAAATGCCTATGAAGCCCTTAAAAAACGAAATAGAAGTGAAATCGTTACTTCTCCAGTAGAAAAAGCTGAGTTATTTGATTCATTAGAAAAAAATGATCGGTATCCAGTTAAACCAGTCAAAGCGAGAAATAATATTGGTGTTCCATATTTTGCTTATTACTCAAATTATCGTCCTGAAGGAGCAAACGTAGAGAATAATAAAAACAGAGAAACATTTGCACATTCTTTATTTCAAGACGTATTTCTTAATCTGTCTACGTTTATAATTAGAGATGGGAAGACTTGTGTTGAAGTAAAAATTGATAGTGTGGCTGTTGATAGGAGAGTTTGGAAATCAAAGAAACATTATTTTATAGTTGATGTACTGTACAAACTAAAAGAAACCACCCCTTATAGTTATTATTATAAATGGAACGGTTTTCTAGCATTAGAAGTATGCGTTACAACCAGAGTTTTAAAGGAAAAAGTTGATTTTTTATCAGCTAAAGGATTACAAATTTGTTCTTTTTCAGTTCCGAAAAAAATAGAGAAAGAATTGAAAATATATGATAATGCCTCTGATGTTACACCAGTTGATGAACAGATTTACAATAAAAAATTTAATAAGTATAGATTCTTATTTGAAAGTAAACGTTATGAAGCATATTCAAAGTTGCTTGGAAGTGTCCTAACAAAACCGGAGTGGGAGGAGAAATATGTTCAGATGAAACGATATGAAGAACAAGAAAAAGAAATGTTAGAACGAATACAAAATGCGACAAATAATCTTGAAAAACTGAAATTGTTAGAACAAGAAGAACGAGATAAGTTACTATGTTTAAAGAAGGAAAAAGAAAATATTATTAACGAAATAAAAAAATTTAACAAGGAGAAGCGGAACTCAGAGTCATTACTTCAAGAAATTAAGAAGTTATCAGAAAAAAATGAACAGTTAGAAGAGAACCAAAAAGTATTAGTTAAGAAGAATGAAGAATTAACTGTTGAAAAACAGTTTCCAAAAAAACATCCATTAAAAGCTTTATGGCACTCTATTATAGGAAATGAAGGAGAGAATTGAGTGAATGATTAATAATGTGACATTAGTCGGTCGCTTAACAAAAGATCCTGACCTGCGTTACACACAAAGTGGAACAGCAGTTGGACAATTTACGTTAGCAGTTAATCGTAATTTCACGAATCAACAAGGAGATAGAGAAGCAGATTTTATTAATTGTGTTATTTGGCGTAAAGCAGCTGAATCTTTCGCTAATTATGCGCGTAAAGGCACTTTAATTGGTTTAACAGGACGTATACAGACAAGAAATTACGACAATCAACAAGGGCAACGCGTATATGTGACAGAAATTGTTGTAGAAAACTTTCAATTGTTGGAATCAAAAGAAGTAAACGATCAACGTAGAAGTAGTAAGCCGGACCAAGCGACTTTTGACAAACAAGCAACTGAGAAACCTGACCCTCTTGATCCTTTTTCTAAAGATGTAAGTCCGATAGATATATCAGATGACGACCTTCCTTTTTGAGATAGCTAAATTAAGACAGAAATACTTTTTATAAGGAGAATTTGAATGAAAATAGTAAAACAATGGTATTTTTGGCTAGCTGTAATTTTCGCCGTGTTACTGTATCAACAAATTACCTCCCCTCGTGAACTAACCGCCACAAGGTGGTTAATTATTATTCTTGTAGCGATTAATATTCCCTTACAGTTGTTTACGGCCTATCAAAAAAGTAAAGAAACAAAAAAAGACTAGCAAATTTTGCTAGTCTTTTTTTATAAAGGAGGAGATTTTTGGTGGAACAAAGAGAAATTGTACACCGTTATTATGTTTTAGGTACTAGTACTTTAAATAAAGTGTTAAAGGTGCTGCTTAATTTATCCAGTGATGGTGTATTGGCGCTAAAAGACAAGTTTCTTCCTTTAAAAGGGGAAAATAATTTGTATAAGCTAATGAATCATGAGGATCCACTGACTTCGGCGCAACTTCATGAAAAAGTGAATTTAAATAAGTTAAAAGAACAGTTGGAAGCCCAAGGGCTTCCTTTTGCGTTTAAAGAAACCAAAGAAGGGACTAACTTCTATTTTCGAGTAAAA
>OKWA01000398.1_pt1 | contig 24455 bp, 19 predicted proteins | sample 1606861 | NCBI WGS metagenome assembly OKWA01 (sample SAMN03281007, study PRJEB24777) | human gut metagenome | isolation source: fecal sample PR166 from 1 month old female Malay infant, vaginally... | reverse complement strand
GAATTATATTAAATAGAATTAATATAATAGATTACTTTAAGAAATAGATATATTCTTAATATATAATATTTTAAATTTATTCCCTTATTTTATGGTATAATTTAAGGGAATAGTTTTATTTATAAGGGATTAGAGCGGAATGGAGGTGTGTGCATGCGTTGTTTTGAGTATGGTCAGATTCAATTTTTGTCGTGGGATATGGATATTTTGAGTCTTATTGCGGGAATTTATCGGGCAAATGGTAAGGAGGAGGTTTTGCTTTCACAGAGTCCTGCCATATTAGACTCGCTTGTGGAGTTGGCAAAGGTACAGAGTACAGAGGCTTCAAATGCGATTGAAGGGATTGTGACGACGAGCACTCGCCTCCGGCAGTTAGTGGCTGACAAGACGACACCGCGAAATCGGGATGAGCAGGAAATCATGGGATATCGCGATGCATTGAATGTTATCCATGAGAGTTATGATTCCATATCGTTGTCGCGGAACCATATTTTGCAGTTGCATAAGATTTTGTATAATTATCAGTTTAATGCTCATGGTGGGCAGTTAAAGAGCCTACAGAATTATATTAGTGCCACATATCCGGATGGGCATACTGAGGTCTTGTTTACTCCGCTAGCACCTTATGAAACGGCGGAGGCTCTCGATCAGATTTGCGCGGAATATAATCGGGTTGTAGGTAATGGCGAGGTGGAACCACTTCTAGCAATTCCTATATTTATTCATGACTTCTTATGTATTCACCCATTTAATGATGGAAATGGTCGCATGAGTCGATTGTTGACGACGTTATTGTTGTATCGCAGTGGCTTTATGGTTGGTAAATATGTGTCCTTAGAGGCTAAAATTGCAGCAAATAAGGACATGTATTATGCGGCTTTACGCGAGTCTAGCGATGCGTGGTATGGTGAAAGCTCCTGTCCTAGGGCTTTCATTCGGTATTGGTTACAAATGTTATTGGCCGCTTATCATGACTTTGAGGACCGTAGTGCTTTGCTAATAAATAGCGGTTCTGCGATGAATCAGGTGCAAGCTGCTATCGATAGGCATTTAGGGGCTTTCACAAAACAAGATATTAGAGAATGGTGTCCAAATATCAGCGATAGTGCTATTGAAGGTGCAGTGCGTACACTTGTAAAAAAAGGCAGTATCCAGCGTAAGGGTGGTGGCCGTTCGACCTATTATATGAAGCTTTAAGCTTCGAGTTCATAAGTTTGTCTTTCATAAAATATTTAGTTTTCCCTTATATACTAGTTTGTATATTTTGTATTTTCTTTGAGAGGTATTAATATGAAAAAAACATTGGCAGCTGTTTTGGCAGCAGGCGCATTATTAATCGGCGGTATTGGTAGTGTTGATGCGGCTAATTGGTATACAGTAGGCACTGATAGCAATGGTGTTACTTGGTCTATCGACAATGATTCCGTTAAAAAAGACGATAAAAAAGCGGTAATGGACATTAAAGCTATGGACTACGAAGGGTACCACTACATCGTGACTGAAGAGTTCAATCATAAAAAACGGGAAGTAAAAGATCTTAAGGTGACTCTTTATAATCCACAAGGTTATGTTGTAAAAGAGGAACAAGTTAATAAAAATAGCCGTAAAGTTGAGCCAGGTACGCCTGCGTACGCTGTATTCCAACTTATTTGGGGCGGTAAATAATTGAATCCTACAGACGAGTACACTGTTGATCAGTTTAGGCTTGTTTAGATTGAATGATTTTGTGAAAGCTTCACTGGCGCACGTTCTTTTAAAGAGCGTGCGTTTTTTAGGTGAATTATTCATCTTTCTATGTTAAAATGTGATTTATATTACACTATTTCGGAGATTTTGTGCAAAAGTGTAACAATTCTACATAGTATAAACTTTCACCATATCGTATACTATAGGTAAGATGCAGAAGTATGGCTTGGGCGCAGTGCTCCGTAGTTTGGCATATTTCGCCCCAATAGGTTTGGTAGTTATAGTTTGTTAGAGGAGGTCCTCATGTCTCAATACGAATTTATCGATAAACGCGTGCCGATTGCACTCGACAATCCATCCATTTATCACGACATTTCCAAGTGTAAAAACTGTACGTTATGCCGTCGCGCTTGTGCGGATGTAATGAGCGTACTTGATTACTACGACCTTGATGCAAACGGCGATGTGCCTGTATGTATCCATTGCGGTCAATGTGCGGCAGCATGCCCATTCGACTCCATGCATGCTAAATCCGAGCTTGAAAAGGTAAAAGCAGCCCTTGCTGATCCTGAAAAAATCGTCGTTATCCAAACAGCTCCAGCAGTTCGTGTATCCATCGGTGAAGGCTTTGGCTATGAACCAGGTACATTCTTGGAAGGCAAAATGGTTGGTGCCTTGCGTAAACTTGGTGCAGACTATGTAGTAGATACTAACTTTGGTGCGGACTTAACCATCATGGAGGAAGCATCCGAGCTTGTAGAACGCCTTAAAAATGGCGGTCAAATTCCTCAGTTTACAAGCTGTTGCCCAGCGTGGGTGCGCTTTGCGGAAATCTATTTCCCTGAATTGATTCCTAACTTGTCTTCCACACGTTCTTGTATCGCTATGGAAGCGGCTATGATTAAAACGTACTTTGCAGAGAAAAAAGGCATCGATCCTCGTAAGATCGTATCCGTATCTGTAAACCCTTGTACGGCTAAAAAAGCAGAAACGAAACGGGAAGAAGAAAATGCAGCGGCTCGTTACCACAATGACGAATCCCTTGGCATGGACACAGATATTTCCATCACAACTCGTGAATTCATCCGTTGGATTCAAGAGGAACATATCGACTTCAACACAGTAGAAGAATCTCAATTCGACGACTTAATCGGCATGGAAACTGGCGCATCCATCATCTTCGGTAACACAGGTGGTGTTATGGAAGCGGCGATGCGTACGGCTTACAAGCTCATCACTGATAAAGAGCCACCTCCATATGCGTTGACTCACCTCGAAGACGTTCGCGGTATGGAAGGCGTAAAAGAGGCAACTGTTCAATTGGGTGATGACGTAACATTGTCCGTTGCCGTTGTTCATGGCGGTAAAAACACACGTGACTTCTTGAATGCATTGAAAGACAGTGGTAAACACTATGACTTCATCGAAGTTATGGCGTGCCCAGGCGGCTGTATCGGTGGTGGCGGTCAACCGCGCACTAAATTGCCGCAAGCGGTGAAAACTAAAGAAGCTCGTATCGGCGGTCTCTATGAAGCTGACGAAAACTACAAATGGGTTGCGTCCTATGAAAATGAAGAAATCCAAACATTGTACAAAGATTTCTTAGGCGAACCATTGGGCCATAAGGCACACGAACTTTTACACACACACTACACAGACCGCAGCGCGGTTCTTGGTACTCGTAAAGACGTAACACCTGAAACATGTCCAACATCCCCTAAATTCAAAGGCTAATGATAGCCGATTGCTTAAATATGGTGCAGGTTAGTATTGACGATGTGCTAGTAAAGAAAGAAAAATTTAAAGGTTAATAATAGTCGATTACTTAAACAGTAGGCTGTTATAAAGTAATCAAATGCTTATACACTCATAGTAGCGTTAGCTATTTAGGGTACAACAATATAAAATAGAAAATCCTACGGGTCATGAGTGACTTGATACTCACGTAGCCTTTGTTACAGTGCGGTCACTTTTTAAACGATCCGTAGGATTTTTTTATATAATTATTCAAAATTCACATATTTTTACTGTATAACTTTATTATAATAATCCAGTATAAAAAAAATTATTTTATTATGAGGAAAAGATGAATCATTTAGTGTATAATATAAAAATATACTGTACGGATCAAGAGGGGACTTATGGGTGTTGCATTGGGAGAGCAACATAGAAAGCCCATAATATTCATAATATTGCGTAAGCATTAAGGAGCTTTTAGGAGAGATGAACCAGTTTTTTCGGCGGGTCCTGAGTGGCCTTGCCTTACTAGTTGCTGTCGTTGGTACAACTGGATGCCAACATGAGAGTCAGGCAGAACAAGAAACGGTACGAACCGTATCGTACCGTGCCGTCCTGGAGTCCAACAAACCCGTGTCTGAAAAGGTGGACACTTGGATTGCGGCCATGTCTCAAGAGGATAAGGTGGGGCAGCTGATGATGATCAGCCTTCATGGTAGTACGATAGGACAATCCCAAAAGGATGTGATCCGAAAATACCGTGTCAGTGGCGTTATGTTAACAAATGAAAATCTTATTAATAAGAGCCAAGTGAAAACTTTCACCAGCGATATTATGCAAACGGCGATAACCTCTAGCATGGTGACACCTTATATTGCGGTGCATCGTGATCGCATATTGCATGGGAATGAAAGTTTCTTGCGGTTGCCGAAGCCCAATCGATGGGGGCAATTGCCTATGGATCGTATCATTAATTTGGCCACGCGATCTGCTATTGAAATGCGGGATATGGGCTTTAACTTGGTTATTGGGCCTAATGCTAACCTTGGCGTACCAAATATGTCCTATACATCCGACCCCACGTGGGCAGGTCACATAAACCTTGCCATGGTGGAGCGTTATCAAATTAATCATATGTGGTCCGCTTATAACTACTTTCCGGCGGTGACCTTAGGGGATGCATCTTTTGGATCAGCTAATGAGGCGAAAGCGTATCTCAGCAATAATGATGTAGCCGTCTTTAAACGTCTCATTGCGCAGACGACGGCGAATAGCTATATGCTTGTGATGAGTCACATCCAGATTCCCGCTATCGATAACAAACACTTGGCGAGTTCCTCTAAGCCGATTATAGACGGTTGGCTTCGCAAGGAGCTCGGTTATAAGGGTATCGTTATGACGGACCGTATCGATGTGGGTGCGTTGCAATCCAACGAAAAGATAGGGGATTACGCTGTGGCCTCTATTTTGGCGGGCAGTGATCTCATTCTTGTTGATGCGGATACAATTCATATCGATGAAGTCCATCGTGCACTGACGCAAGCGGTGGCGGATGGAACGATTACGACCGAGCGCCTCAATGAATCGGTTAAGCGCATCTTATTGATGAAAATGCAAACGCAAATTGATCCATAAGATATTTAAGAATATTAGATTTTGTAATCAGAAATTTACGAATTAGATATTTACAAGTTAGAAATTTACCATTAATAGACTTAGTATAAGAAAATTCAGTAATAATTTAATATACTTAACATGCAAATGACGTGCTATACCTTTTAGGTAGCACGTCATTTTTAAAATATATGGATTAAACTATATAGATTAAAATCTATAGTTTAATATGTATAGCTTATCTTATAATGTATAACTTATATAACCATGCCTTATAGGATATATTGATATCAAACGTATCTGGGAATAAAGTAATCATAAGGACTTTTATGATGATAAGGCAACACGTATCGCATGAAAGCTCTGATTTGATGCGTAAAAAAATTAACATAATAAAAAGCTATGTTAACTATATGAAAAAAAGTTTAATAATGATTTAAAATTATGATATAATAATTTCCGTAAATAGTTGGAGGTGAGTATATGAATTTTGTGGGACGTGCTGAAATTATAGAGCGTATCCAGTCCCGTATTGCATTGGGCCGAATGAGTTTATGTGTTGTATATGGCCCTCATCGCAGTGGTAAATCCTATGTGGCTTCGCAGCTTGTACGCCGTCATAAGGCGGTATACTTGGCGGGGCGCATGGCTAATGAATCAGTCCATGTGGCTGATATAAATAGAGCGCTAGAGGCACGTTTTGTTCCTGCTGATGCTCAAGACAAGTTTGAGCCTGTAGAGACCTTGCATGAGGCCTTTGTAAGACTTTTTGAAAGTAGTGTGAAAACACCTCAAACTGTGGTGATTGATGATTATCCTGCCTTGGTAGAGGCTGTATCTCAGTTTCCAATTCACTTGCGCGATTTATTAGATACCTATAAAGATACGAGTCGTTTGAACATCATTTTGATGGCGAATGGCATGGAACAGCTCGATGGCCGTATCATTGGCAATCGCAGCCTTATCGGACCTTTCGTGTCCGAATATCTCGAGGTGAAACCATTTTCCTTGGTTGATATGAAATCCTTGGGCCTTCACTATGCAAAGGATGATTTGCGCACCGTCTTTGCCGTAACCGGTGGGTTACCTGCCTATGTGCAATACTTTGATAATGGTGAAAGCATCGATACGAATATTATTAATTTGTTCTTCTCAGTAACGGGAGCTCTCTTTGAAGAAACACAATATATCTTGCATCGAGATATGAAAAATATAACGGGTGCCAATGCCATTTTAACGGGTCTTGCTAGCTTGGAAAGACCGTACTACGTGGAGCTTTTACAAGAAAGCCAAATTAAAAGTGGCACGTTCACATCTCGTTTGAACGATCTTATGTCCATGGGGCTCGTGGGCCGCATTCAGGCAAGTAGTCGTGGGAACGCGAAGTACGCGGATTACCATTTCACGAACAGTATGTTCCATTTCTGGTACCGCTATGTATATAAATACTGGGGAGACATCGTGCGCGGTTATGGTGCTGATGTATATTATAATCATGTAAAACCGCAGCTAAACGACTTTGTTCAAGCCGCGTGTATTGCGGTTTAAGTAGACAATTTCAGATTGAATACTATTATTTAAAGATTGAATACTATTACCCAATGATAGTATATATTTCCTCTAAAAAATGACACCACATTACATATGTGGTGTCATTTTTAGTAATTATCTATTTTCAGCAATTACCCTTTTAATCGCATACTTATGTTGTACTTTGGATAGAAATAAAGGCTCAAATATAACAGAATATAGGGAAATTCCAAGGAATTGCGGATTTGTCAAAACACTCTTTCCGCGGTATTGTGTACATAAGCGCTATGCCATGGCAGGAAAGGGGATTTATGTTATATACCAACGAAGAACCTTTAGTACAAAGAACATGTATTAAAACTGCAAACTTACAACATGACAACTATCAGTCAAAAAAATTAGAAACACAGGCATTACCATCTCATTCTTTATTATCGAAAGCTGATGAGTCTAGCCGAAGTATTCCAGAGAAACTGAAATTACAGACCCTCGTCTGTGGTCATCAAGTTTTATCGTCCTTGTCGGACAAGAGTCTCGTGTCCATTTGTCAGAAGCCAAATATGCGGATTCAGACGGTAGGGTATCAACCGTGGTCCGTTGATGAGCTTCGTCATGATGCGGCACAAATCGAGCTCTGTCGCAGGTATCGACCGCTCATCTTGCACTATACGAATCGCATGGGAAACCGTGAGTTCCGCGAGGACGTAGAGAGCTATCTTTGGGCCATCCTCATAGAATCGATTTATAGCTTTGATTTGGACGGACCCGTACCGTTCGCAGGCTTTGTGAAAGCTGGCATCATGTACGGTTACATGAGGTACTGGAAGCGGGAGCGATTGCGTTATCGCCGTGAAATTCACATCCCAGATCGTACCACCGATGATGGAGAAGTCGCCTTTGGTATGGATATCTTCGCATCTGGCGAGAATGTGGCGGATATGGTAATGAGTGCCGACGAAGAGCATAGATTGCGAGCCCGCCTCGTATGGGCCTTAGGCAGACTATCTCCTGATCAACGGGACCTACTGCGCCGTGTCTATGGTGAGTGTCAAAGCTTGGTATCGGTTAGTGAAGAGTTGAATTGCAGCCGCCAAGCCATCCAACGGCGTCACGAACGAGCTATTCGAAAGCTGCGTAGATATTTGAGTACGGACTTTGAAGACTTGCATATACATTAGTTATTATAATTTAATTTCTTATTTATATCCTATATATTGCATATTTCTTTTAATCTCGATTAACGAATATACATAAAATATGCAATTCTCAATTTAAATGAGAAAATAATGACACATAAAGGTATATATAACTTTTACAAGATCATAAAGTCTTTAATTATACATAAACTTCTATAGTTTTGTATATATATTTACAAATTATACAGGCTGATATACAATTAAGTCAGCAGCAGATTAAAGCATGCTAATCTGCTTTCACAGAACACGTGTTCATTGTATTGTTGAAAGGAATGTTCCTGATTAGATTGGAGAGGATTCCATGGCAATAGATGATAAACTAACAGATTTAATGGTCGCTCGGCTATCTAAGGGAGAAGATTTGGATTTGATCTACACGAATCCAAAGAATCACATTGTTTGTTTTATTCCTACCTATCAACCTAGTGGTGGGGACAGTACGAAGTGTTATTTTGTGGATGGACGGGAAGAAATGGTCCATCTGCCGATGCGCACGATTACGCGAGAGCTGGCGATGCAGGAAGGGCTGAGGCCCAATTACATCATGACCAGCGATGGTCGGCGTAGCAGCTATACGGCACCCAAGACCTATGGTCCGCATCTAACCTTTGCTCATATTAAATGTCGCCGCCCTATCGGCAAGGACGTGGTGTACGGCCTCTTTAACGTGGCTATACCCTATGAATACATCGTTACGGAAGGTCCGGAACCGGATACGAGCTATATTCATGTGGCGGACTTTGCACCCATCTTGGTGTACCAATCCCCGCGTCATGTCAAACACAAACTGAACGAAGCGATGCTAGAACACTGTAACTACGTGCGAAAAATGCTAGCCCGCATCAAACTCAGCCAAAACCCTCAAGTCGTGGCCGAACTATTTATCGCCTGGAGAGACCTAACGAGATAACTCGTTGGACGGTGAAAGTAGAAATAGGAGGGTGGAGAGAAATTTGGAAAAGGAGGATAGGCGTATAAGAAAATAAATAGAACTGCGGGAGCAGATGAATTATTAAAAACGAGTTACATATGGCACCTCAATAGAGCTACCTTATATAAGGTGGCTCTATTTTCATATGTTTTTCATTAATGCTAGTGATGTGCTATAATAGACCTAGATTTAATCTTTTGAAAATTAAATCTGCGCCGTTGTGATAGTGGCGCGGTTAAACGGCATTATTTTAGCTCGCTAAAGTGCCCTTTGGTGTGGATTTACAATCTCCGCCGTTTTTGGTATTTTAGAACCAGTAAATATCTGTTGTTTCAAAGACAGGGTTAAATTAAATAATCCCCTGATGGGGACGGAAACTTGCAAGTGCTTTTTTTGCTTTTACCCCATCCTCGCCCATCCAGTTAAATTAAATAATCCCCTGATGGGGACGGAAACTGAACTCCTTTAATAAAACTAATGAATTATACGCATGTTGTATGTTAAATTAAATAATCCCCTGATGGGGACGGAAACTATACGCTGATAGAGCGTATATTAGTAGTGAAGCTCAAGAAAAGTTAAATTAAATAATCCCCTAATGGGGACGGAGACTTGGATGCTTCTATTGAGTTCAACGCTTTCTCGTTGTTGCTTGTTAAATTAAATGATCCCCATTAGGGGACGGAAACCCAGTCGGAAGAACCAATAATGTCTTATTAACCGTTTCCCATGTTAAATTAAATGATCCCCTGATGGGGACGGAAACTTGACATACATGCCGGAGTATACTTGCGTAGGATTTGTAAGAGTTAAATTAAATAATCCCCATTAGGGGACGGAAACCTTCCGGATCTATGTAATATGAATCGTTTATATCTGATTTATCGTTAAATTAAATGATCCCCTGATGGGGACGGAAACATTTCCTCATTATATTGCACATGTGTTTTTATGACCATTGCTGATTAAATTAAATAATCCTCTAATGGGGACGATAACTCCGGGTTAACGATATGTTATACTTTAAATGGATGTTTTTTGTTAAATTAAATGATCCTCATTAGGGGACGGAAACTTACCTGCTACTTTTTCAAGCAAGATTTGAGTTTTGTTTGTTAAATTAAATAATCCCCATTAGAGGACGGAAACTCACCTCAAAATGCTTGTCTATGGCCGGAGTGGTACTGGTAAGTTAAATTAAATAATCCCCATTAGGGGACGGAAACTAGAACTCACAGTGCTCACATTCACGGGATAACAGCCGGTAGGTTAAATTAAATAATCCCCATTAGGGGACGGAAACTCCTAGGGACTAAATTTAGTAACCCCTACACCTATATTATAAGTTAAATTAAATAATCCCCATTAGGGGACGGAAACCAATGACAAGCAAATTCGTAATCGTCGAAATATTCGCCAATTGTTAAATTAAATAATCCCCTGATGGGGACGGAAACCATTCATCAGGAATGCAATATTCTTTCTTTGGGCATTTGTTGTTAAATTAAATGATCCCCTAATGGGGACGAAAACCGTCATCAAACTCATTTGCCATTGTTTCTGCGGTATTAATCGCATTAAATTAAATAATCCCCTGATGGGGACGGAAACAATTTATTGTTTTCTTTTCTTAGATTTTCCACCTCGCTTTGTAGTTAAATTAAATAATCCCCTTACGGGGCCGGTTCTTATGTCAAAAACTCATATAGGTACAAAAATATAGCCAGTATATTCTTTTTAGTGAATATACTGGCTTTTTTGTATAAATAGGATGGTTTTTCTATTGGTTTTAATCAGAAATGAATATATAATGAAGAAAACAGGTTTTTTATTTCTTAAGTAGAGTTTGGAGGCGATGTGATGGGTAAATGGGATGCACTGGTAAAGGGTGCATTGCTTCATGATATCGGCAAAGTTGTGTATCGAGCTAATCAGGGAACCGATGCACATTCTAAGCGCGGCGCTGCTTTCATTGAGCCCTATTTTTCCGATATGGGCTTAAAGCAAAGTATTACTCATTGTTTGAAGTATCATCACGGGAAAGAGCTTAGTGCAGTTCAACTAAAAAATGATGATTATGCATACATTGTGTACGAAGCGGATAATATTGCTGCTGCTGTAGACCGTCGAGATCTTGAGGAAGGTGAAAATACCTCTACACAGAAGTTTGATAAAGAGTTAGCGCTTCAATCAATCTTCCGTGTATTTGGCGGTAAAACTAGTACTCAACCCTTACAGTATTATCTACGTGGCATTGATGTGTCGGACCATTTTAATTATCCTGAAAGTGATAAAACTATATGTGCATCAAGTGATAAATATAAGGCACTATATGATGTGTTAGTACAGAACTTTCAGCAACAACCAATAGATAAGATGTCCGTTAATGAGTTGTTGAGAATTTATGAAGACACTGTGTCCTATATGCCATCTAGTACGGCAACAGATCAAGCCAATGATATCTCTTTGTATATGCACTCAAAGATAACAGCAGCTGTGGCACATAGTATGGTGCATTATTTTGAGGAGCAAGGTATTACTGATTATAAAGAATACTGTTATCAGAATTCTAAAAAGTTTCGCGAAATGCCAGCGTTTCGATTAATATCTGGAGATATTTCTGGCATTCAGAATTTTATTTATACGATTCCGTCTAAAGGTGCATTGAAATCATTACGTGGTCGCTCATTCTATTTAGAAATTTTGATGGAACAAATTGTAGATGAGCTATTAGATGCATTGCAGTTAACTCGGGCAAATCTTATTTACAATGGTGGCGGTCATTTTTATGTATTGGCTCCTAATACAACAAAAACTTGTACTGCTATTGAATCTATGGAAAAATCTATTAACGAATGGTTCTTAACAGTATTTGGTACTAAATTGTATTTAGCGCTTGGTTCCGCTACAGCAACAGCTGCCGAGTTAATTCAATCGCAACGTACATTATTCCGTAAGGTGAGCCAATCTGTTGGTGAGGCTAAGGCTAAACGATATTCTGAACAACACCTAACAGATCTATTTAATCCAAATAGTACGTATAATACAGTTCTTCATGGTGAGCGAGAATGTTCCATTTGCCATACTTCAACAGCAACACTATCGCCTTATGGTAAGGATACCGATGCTGAGGCTTGTCCAATTTGTAATGGCTTGTATCGCTTAGGGGAACAGATTGTTGACAGTCGAGATACGGTCTTTGTATTAGCTAGCCCTAATACGAGTGATGATAGTGAAAGTATCCCTAAGGTTGAAGTATATGTTAATAATTTGAATAGTGATGCGGATAATTTGAAGTTATATCTTTATGTGGTCCCTGAAGCATCATTACAGAAGTTTGAATCTAGTCATGAGATTTTTAGAATATACTCTAAGAATACAGCTAAAACTGGACATAATGTATTCAATCGTATTTGGTTAGCGGATTATGTAGCACGCAAGGATAATGGTCAAGTTTATGAATTTGAAGAAATTGCCGCATCTAGTGGCTTAGGGGATGATAAAGGTATTAAGCGACTTGGTGTATTGCGAGCAGACGTAGATAACCTTGGTGCTGCCTTTATCGGAGGCTTTATTTCTGAGGGCTCTGATAAATTTAAATATGGTACTTTATCACGATATGCTGACTTATCTCGTGATTTAGCGATGTTCTTTAAGGTTGCTGTTAATAAAATGGCTCAAGGTGATGTGCAAGGTTTTGGTAGATCTGTTACACCATTTACTATTTGGGCAAATAAACAAGTTACGACTAGAAAAATTCACGTTATTTACTCTGGTGGTGACGATGTATTCCTTGTTGGTGCATGGGACGAATTGTTAGAATTAGCAATTGATATTCGTGAAAAACTGGCAGAGGTTACAGATAATAAAATTACTATGTCTGCTGGATTAGCCTTATTTTCTCCATCCTATCCAATTAGCCAAATGGCAGCGATTACGGGCCTACTTGAAAGTGTTGCTAAAGACAATGATGGCAAAGATAGTATTGCCTTGTTTGGGTTTGAAACAAATTCAAATGGTGAAGAGCGTATATGTCGTCATGTGTATAAGTGGGAGGAGCTCATTGATAATGTAATAGAAGATAAACTTTATACACTAGATCAATTGTTTGTTATTCCGGGGATTAATGAGGCTCAACCATCAAAACTGAAATTAGGGAAAGGTTTAGTTTATAAGTTGATGGACTTATTACAAGGAATTTTAAATGATAGAGTACAAGGTAAGCATATTAATGTAGCTCGTATTCTTTATTTATTAGCCCGTTTAGAACCTAAGAAACATGATCCTGCGTATGGATCATATAAAAATTTTGTTACAGCAATTCATACTTGGATTCAAACAGAAGTAGATTGTAAAGCGTTATTAACAGCTTGCAACCTCATTGTTTACTATATGCGTGAGACGAAGTGAGGACAACTATATGGCACAAGATACATTTAATTGGAGTTTAGACCTTGTTAAGGTGGCTGAGGCCGTTATTAATAAGTTAGATAAGAATAAAAGCGGTAGTGCTTTTTTATTAAAATATGCACAATTACGTAAAATTTTATCTAGTGTAGTAGCAATTAAAAATAAACTGAGTGTTGCTCAACGAAGAAGCAAAGCTTTTGATAAGTTACCTGATGATATTGCAATGGATGTACGTTTTTTAAAAACTACACTTTTGTATCAAGCTGGTCGTATTGAAGAGTCTGTTGGTCGTGGTAAAAAAGTTTATCCAGTAAAGCAATTGATTGATATTAGTAAGCTTTTAAATATGATTGAAGATATTGGCACAGATGTTAAGCGTTTTGATTTACTATGTAAATATGTAGAGGCTTTAGTAGCATTCTATAAATATCGTTCTGTAGAGTTATCTCAATCACCAGAACCGGCATTTAATACTAATCAAAATAATCGTCCATCATTTGGTAACCGATAATAGGAGGAGCTTAACATGGAGAGCAATGATAAATTAAAATCTTTACGTGGTAAATTACTAATTACAGGTACTATTAAACTAGAAACGGGTATGCATATTGGGGCTAGTAATGATTTTGCACCTATTGGCTCTGTTGATACACCATTCATTCGTGATGTAGTTACTCAAGAGCCAATTATTCCTGGTAGTTCTATTAAAGGCAAATTACGTACCCTACTAGCTAAAAGTCATTGTAACGATTATATAATGAATGATATTAAAGAGGATAAAGAAGAAATTAAACGTTTATTTGGCTCCGTAAATCCTGTAAAACCAGCTCGTTTACAGTTTTATGATTTATTTATCACAGATGAAACTCGTCAACTGTTTGCTAATATAGAGACAGATACTTATATGGGTGAAATCAAGTTTGAAAACACCATTAATCGTGTTGATGGTAGTGCTAACCCTCGTCAAATTGAACGTGTTCCAGCAGGTACTGTATTTACATTTAAAGTTGCATATAACATTGAAAATGAAGCCGAAGTTACTGAAGATATGAAGATTTTACAAGAAGGTCTTGCATTACTAGGTATCGACTATTTGGGTGGTCATGGGTCTCGCGGCTACGGTCGTGTAAATATTTCTATTGATGATGTGAAGCCAGTAGGTAATAGTGCTATTAATACGCAGGATTTATTAGATATATTAAGAAAGTAGGTTGTTATTATGAACTACTATCTATATCCATTGCGTTTTCTTACACCGGTACATTTCGGGGATACCTCAGAAGGCGGTAGTTTAGAAACTATTTCTCTTACATTAGGCTCTGATGCACTATTTGGTGCATGTTGTCATGAAATCTGCCATGATACAGGTTTATTACAATCTTTTATCGACTCTGTAAAAGATCAACATATTGTACTATCTAGTTTGTTTCCGTACTGCATAGATAATGGGGAATATCAATTGTATGTACCTACACCTATCATGCAAATTGATTCAAAAGAGCTGCCTATTACAAGTTTCGCAGAGACAAAACGTGTAGCGACAGAGCAAAAAAAGATTAAGAAGATTGAGTATATCCGAGCATCACAGCTACAAAATTTTAGTCAGTATATAGAGGCCGATATTTCACAAAAATATATGCCTACCTTTGGTGCTAAACAAACATCTGCGCAGGTAAATATGCGTGGAGAAATGAGCCGACCATATTATGTGGGCAACTATCAATTCATGTCACATATGGGGTTATACTTTATTGCTGGTTTTAATGACGATGCAAGCCGGGAGTTATTTGAAGGCATATTTGAAGTTTTAGGACTATCTGGTATCGGTGGTAAACGCAGTGGTGGTTATGGGAAATTTGAGTTAGCTGACAATCCTATTAAACTAGAAGTTCAAGATATCTATAAAGATATTTCTGCTTTATATGCGTTGATTCATAATAAGCAAGGAAACATGATGTGCATTAGTGCTTGTGTTCCGACTAGTGATGAAGTGGCTACTTTAAAACAAGGTTCCTATAAATTACAAAAGCGTGGCGGTTTTGTAGGATCTGCAGGAAGTACGACTCAAGTGAAACGTAATTCCTATTATGTTGTTAAAGAAGGCTCTGTTTGTCCAAAAGCATTAGTAGGACAAATGCTTACTATTACAGGGGATAGTTTACCTTACCCTGTATATCGTAATGGTATGGGCTTATGGATTGGGGTGGATTATGAGTAATCGTATAGATCATGCACAACTATCGCTCACTATTGTGAGTCCTACCAATATTGGTGGCCCTGAAACGCTAACGACTAAGGATTATATGTATAATTACGATGCTGGTGAAGTATATCTTCTTAATAACTACGAGTGGTTTCGCTTTTTAGCACAGCTTAATAAATTAGCTGAATTTGAAGCATATATGCAGGATGAAATGGTGAGACCAAATGGTCGGACTATGTATGATTGGGCAAAAAATACTATTGGTGCATCTCAATTAACAAAAGATAAATTAGGCCCTGCTATTGGCTCAATCATGAAATCATCGATATATAATAAAGGGCGTAAAAACTCATTGAATGACATTACTCCTCAAATTCGTGGAGCAAATGGGGATGTATATATTCCTGGTAGTTCTATAAAAGGCATTATTGATAATGCTATTATTTCACATATGCTTCGTAATAATAAAGTATTTAGGAGTAATGTACAAAGAGAGTTAAGAAAAGTTTTAGATGTATATAATAGAAAGGATGCTAGAAGACTCTTTAAAGACATATTTAAGTCGGTTGATAAGGTTATTCTTAAGTATATTCATGTCCTTACACACAATGATGGAAAACCATTTAAAAATATTTTAGCCAGTGCTTTCCGAGGTATTTCTATTTCTGATGCTATGCCTATGGGTGTGATTAAAACAGAGGTATTAAAGAAAGAGGATTCTTGTGTTGAGGAAGATGGAACTCATGATATTTCTGTACATCGTGAGTGCATTTTACCAAATCAACAGTTTTCCTTTACATTAACCCTTGATACAGCTATAACTAAAGAAATAGGGATTACTAGTATCGATCAAGTGTTAGATATTTTACAGGAAGACTTTGATGCTACTCATAAGTTATTAGCCTCTAAATTTAAGAAGGTTAGTCCGTCTGTCTTTAAAGCTCTAGACTCAGCTAATGCGTATATTGGTAGTAATACAGGGTTTATTCAGAAGACTATTATTATGGCTGCTTTTACAGATGATGAAAAAACAGGAATTGATATTATTAGCGCTATTTTAGATGTGAATTTTCAAAAGGCTAAACATGATAGTAAGGATAAATTTATGGCACCACGTGCGATTAAATTAGTAAAGTGGAATGGCAATTATTATGAGATGGGAGGCATTCATATTGGCAGATAATGTTGAAATTATGGCCATTGAGTTAGGAATAACAGCAGATCCATCTATTAAAATTGTACAGTCTATAGGTAGCGTGCTACATGGAGTCTTAATGGAGCTGGTGGGAACAGAATACGCAGGTCAGTTACATGAAACGGGCCTGCGCCCTTATAGCCAATATATCTATTTTGATAAAGAAAAAGGTCAATATATTTGGCGTCTTTCTGCTGTAACAGCAGAGGCTGTTGAGCGTATATTACGACCAGCACTAGATATGCCTGAAAAGATTTTTTTGAAACAAAAACGAGGGCATATTTATATTCAAGATAGAACCATTTTAGAGGAAACCTCCTATGAAGCGTTAATGACTAAGTTTTGGAGTGGTGAAGCAGAATATGCACGGGCTAAATTGCGGTGTGTGACTACAACAAGCTTTAAAGTAGATCAACAATATACAATATTCCCTGAAGCATTTCGTATATATCGCTATTTATTGCGTCAATGGAACCAGTTCACTACGTTTGAAATGATGGACTCTGAAGATTTATTAGCTGCGCTTGAATCGGCAGCTTTCATTCGCGACTATAATTTGCGTATGGGCATGTATGGTTTAGAAGGGGTTAAAATCCGTGGTTTCCGTGGAGAGATTGTTATGCAATTTAAGCGAAATTTAGTGATGCAACGCATCTTATCTCTATTGACTTACTATAGCCAATTCACAGGGCTCGGAATTAAGACCGCATTAGGTATGGGTGGCGTACAAAGTGAGGTAGTACAATGAGAATTCTTTATACTCCTGTAGGAGATACAGATCCTATTCGTGGATGTTATGATGGGGGGATGCTTCATATCGTGAGGCATTATAATCCCGATATGGCAATCCTCGTATTGAGCAAGGATATGGAGCAAAAGGAAGAATCTGACAGTCGATTTTCTAAGGCTTTAAAACATGTGAAAGCTGATTTAGATATCAAGCTTATATGTACCGGTCTTGAAGATGTACATCGTATTGATACTTTACAACCGTTTGTTGACCATTTCTATGAGATGCTTTCAGAGTATCCTGATGCAGAGATATTGATTAACTTAAGCTCTGGTACACCTCAAATGAAGTTAATTATGTCTTATCTTAGCGTAGAGCATGATGCGGTACGAGGTATACAAGTCGATAGTCCTCAAGGTGGCTCTAATCGTTCTGAGCCAGCAGTTAATGATGACGAAGATATTGAAATCGTTATTGAAAATAACTTTGATGATCAAGGAGATACTGAAAATCGATGCCATGAACCTCAGATGGGATATATTAAGCGTAACAATCTTAAACAATCTCTTCATACTCTTATTAATAGCTATAAATATAAAGAGGCTATAGGTCTTTATCATGGCTATAAAAGAACCTTTAAAGATGGTGTTGTTATTGATGTATTACCGCTCTTAGAACATGCTCAATTGCGATTGGGTTTAGATTATAATGGTGCTTTACAAAAGTCTCGTAAAGTAGGCTCTATAAACTTATCTTCTATATTTACCGATAAGGTGCTACGCAAATTACATGAGTTTTTAATGCTTATGGAAGTGCGGTTAAAACAAGGTCAAATTGAGGACTTTATTTTAAAAACCACTCCATTTATGTATGAGTTGATGCGTTATTACTTTACTAAAGAGTTCCATGTAAACTGGCGTCAAGTTGAGAAAAAAACATCTATGGGCATAAGCCTTGATATGGTAGCATTTGAAAGCCTATATCCTAAACTATATACATCATGGAAGTCTAATACTAATAAACCTTATCGACAAGAGCTCCAATTATCTTTTTATCATATGCTACATATGTTGGAAGATCAGGATACAGTTGATACCTCTTTATTGAAGCAATTAAAAGAGATACGTAGAATTGAGAAAAAAATTCGCAATAAAATGGCTCATGAGGTTGTTGTATTTACAGAACAAGATATTTGTAGTGCTGCAGAGATTCAATCATTGCAATCTTTCTTACATCAGATTAAGGATGTCTTCTTTATTATTACTGGACAAGAAAAACAGAATAAACTAATTTACGATACTATCAATACATATGTGTTAGAACAAATTCAATAGTGTGAAAATTCATTAAACTGAATAATTTTATAGATTATCATCTTTAGACCTAAATTGATTCCTTAGCATATTCATTTGTATAAAAGGAGGCGACTATATGTCATCCTTATATGTTACAGAAGCAGGATCGTTTATCAAGCGTGACGGTGGTCATGTTGTAGTTGGTCGTAATAATGAGGTATTGTTTGAGGTCCCTTTAGAGCGAATCGAAGATATTACTGTTTTTGATTCAGTATCTATAACAAGCTCATTGGTAACTGACTTTATTGAACGTGGCGTACCGATTACATGGCTATCTGGTTATGGCAAGTATTTTGGTACTATAATCAATACGAATACTATTGACATTAACAAACATAAGAAGCAATTTGATCTGTTAGATGATAATGCATTTAGAGTGGCTATGTCACGTAAAATTATTCGGGCAAAGGTGCGTAATCAGCTGACTATTCTTCGCCGCTACGCACGTAATTTGGAAGAGGATATCAATATAGATGTACAGATTGCGAATATTAAATCTGTACGTAGTCATATTGGTGAATGTATGCGTGTATCTGAACTCATGGGGTATGAAGGGCTGATAAGTCGTCTTTATTTTGAAGCACTCGGTAAAATTGTGCCATCTGCCTTTGCTTTTACAAAACGTACAAAACAACCGCCTCGAGATCCGTTTAATGCCATGCTCGGATTAGGTTACAGCATGCTGTTTAATGAAATCTTAGCTGGTGTTATTAATGCAGGTCTCCATCCATTCGTAGGAGTCATGCATAGCCTAGCTAAAGGTCATCCAGCCCTCGCATCTGACTTAATTGAAGAATGGAGGGCGCCAATTATAGATTCTATGGTGCTATCTATGGTGAGCCGTAATATGGTAGATTTATCCGAATTTGATAATTCTGATAAAGGTTGCTACCTGACAGCAGATGGGCGTAAGGCATTTCTAATGGCCTATAATAAGAAAATTCGTTCTGAAAATCAATATATTGATGATCGTAAAAGCTATCGTGAATCTATCTATAAACAGTGCAAGCAATTTGCTAGTGCAATTATACACGAAGATGTAGATTTGTATACGCCATTGGAGATTCACTGATATGAAAAAGTTTATCGTCCTAGTTATCTATGATGTGGTGGATAATAAAACGCGTAACCGTCTTGTTAAATGCCTGGAACGTTATGGCGTTCGTGTCCAAAAGTCTGCGTTTGAAGCATTGCTTAATAGGAAGCAATATGATGCTATGATGCGGCGAGCTAGCAAGATGATTAACCCTATAGAGGACTCCTTACGAGTCTATGTCCTTGATGACATTATAAATATCTATACTTGGGGTATTGGAGAACGTAAGGAACAAGACTGTATCGTACTTTAAGTATAAATAGTTACTCTCGATTAATACTGTTACTATGTAGAGGTGTAATTAACAATAATAGAATCATTAATATTGGTAAAAGTATTTCAAGACTTGATATTTTATATTGATGATTCTATTATTGTATTATCTATTTTCTTATATGATATAATGGGTCTAGAATTTAACTTCTGATAAATTAAATCTGCGCCGTTGTGATAGTGGTGCGGTTTAACGATGTTATTTTAACTTGCTAAAGTGCTTTTTGAGATTAATTTGTAATCTCCGCCGTTTTTTGCATTTTGGAACCAGTAAATATCTGTTGTTTCAAAGACAGGGTTAAATTAAATAATCCCCATTAGGGGACGGAAACTCTTCAAACTCTTTTCTATCTTCGTCACTTGCGTTTTTTCGTAGTTAAATTAAATAATCCCCATTAGGGGACGGAAACGATAATCTCACTTTCTGTACATTCAGCAAGTACGGCTATTATGTTAAATTAAATAATCCCCATTAGGGGACGGAAACAATACAGAATATTACGTATATGAAAATCACGCCATGTATAGTTAAATTAAATAATCCCCATTAGGGGACGGAAACATTCATCTTCAACACCAGCTAATGCCTCAACCTCTCTTTTGGTTAAATTAAATAATCCCCATTAGGGGACGGAAACCAGTGAAAGCTACTACAGTATTGATTTCTTTTGCGTTTTGTTAAATTAAATAATCCCCATTAGGGGACGGAAACTTAAATCCTCTTCAGAATAGTAATCTAATCTATTCCTCATACAAGTTAAATTAAATAATCCCCTGATGGGGACGAAAATAGTCTTTTTACTTCACGTAGGATGCCAGGTTCCCTAAGATTGTGTTAAACTAAATAATCCCCTAATGGGGACGGAAACTCATATTCCTTAGCCTCACGTTTGGTCTTAAAGCTTTGTGTTAAATTAAATAATCCTCATTAGGGGACGGAAACTGCTGCTTGTAGAGAATCCATTGATCACCGACCTTACGTTGGTTAAATTAAATAATCCCCAATGGGGTCAAAAAAAGCACTATCTTATTATTTTGTAGATAGTGCTTTTTCTTATTTTATATAAACATTAATTTTTTAAGGTTGCCATTTCGAATATCCAAATCCCATCATAATAATGCTCACCACGAGCATGCCGTTACCAAGGGTAATGGCGCTTTCACTTGTGGCTAGACAGGTAGTAAAGGATCCGATACCCATAATGATTGTGCCTAGTATAGCAGATAGTTTATGAATTGCCATGATAATCACCCTTTGCTTTCACTAACAACATTAGGTTTAACAATATACGTAATGAGTGCGTACAGTAGGGCACCGATTACAATCCCGTTCAGCGAAGCCAGTCCGAATGGTATGAATTTAACACAGACCAATGCGATGGCCCATGTGATCCATGGAACTAGATTCCATTTTTTGAAAGTCGCTTTGTTGTAATCGATATATTTTCCACGATGAACCAGGTAAAAGTCCGCTAAGATAATACCGCATAGTGGCGGAACGATGATGCCTAGTGTACTTAAGAATACAAAGAGGGAGTCGATTTTATATGGTTGTGTCATTGTGGCTAATGCAGAGATAGCAATGAGCACGGCTAGCATAATATTTCGGTTCAGTTTGAAAGAGTTTGCTAGGTTCAATGATGTGGAATAGAGGTTCGCACCATTTGTGGTGAAGATATTTGTAGTCAACAATAGTAAGCTTGGGAACACGAGGCCAAAGCTTAATAGTACGTTGATTAAGTCACCATCATTCATCGCAATGCCTGCGATAGCACCGCAGCTGATCATCAAGGTATTGCCGCCTAATAAACCAATTGTGCTCGCTGTAATAACGTCTTTCTTGCTTTTACCATAGCGCATAATATCGGCGATACATGTGGCAGTAGATAGAATCCATGTACCGATAACGATGGTAATGCCTGAAAGTAAATCGATAGGTTGTAATGGCACATAGCTAAACAATTCTTGCCAACCACCGATTGTTTGAACCGAGCGAGCCGCCGTTCCTAGGGAGAGGAATACGATGGACGGAATCGCAATATAGCCGAATACGGCAAGGGATTTAATGCCGAGAACTGCAAAGATACCCATGATAACGGCGCTGAGCATCATAGCAATGACTTCGCCCGTATAGGAAAGATTGAATACTTGAGCAATAAAATGTCCATATAAAGCCGCTTGAATAGTGTACCAACCTAGATTGACGATAGGTACGAAGAGAGAGGCAATTCTAGATCCTTCCTGACCGAAGCTGTATCGAGTCAAAAGGGCAAAGGTAAGGCCTGTTTTATAGGCGATTACACTCACTAGACCTGCGATGATACATAAGAAAATATTCCCTAGAATCATGGCTAATAGTAATTCGTTGAAAGTCAGCCCCGCAGCTAATCCGCCACCAGCCATCATACTAGTAACAAGAAAAACGAACCCAGTCCAAACGATGGTGAGAGAAAAGCAGGACTTTCTTGCCTCTAACGGGACAGGCTCTCTAGAGTACTCATTATCTGTGTTTGTATCAACTGGTTCTACAAACTCTAATTTCTCCTTACTCATACATCTATACTCCTTTACGTAATAAAAAATCTACCATGATGTGTTTAAGATTTATATAAGCATGGTAGTAAAGACCTATTATGTAGCGTAAATATAGTGAATTCTTCTAATAAAGGATAGATATTTAATTTGTCATAAACGAATGGTATTTGTCTTCATTAAAACATACGTAGAATGAATATTCAATATGTACAATTGTATTAGATTAGTATTCTTAAACGGAGTTATTTTTGAGTACTGATAATTATATTTAATGATAAGATGTATAATAAAGTATAGTGATTCAAGTAACATAATTTGCATTAGGTATACTCTTGGCAAATCGCATGTATGAACGTGTGTGGTGTGCAATTCGATGATGTAGTTGGAGAATAGGGGGCGCTTATTATGGTAAGCACAGTAATCGATAGTAAAGTGTTTGGCGCATTATTTAGTACTGATGAAATGAGACGTGTATTTAGCGATCTAAATCTTGTACAGAAATGGTTAGATACCGAGGCAGCTCTTGCACAGGCGCAAGGTGAACTCGGTGTCATTCCTAAAACTCAAGCTGAAGATATCGTTAAGTATGCTGATGCTAAGGCTCTTAATATTGATGAGATTGGCGAGTTTTATAAATCCTCTATTACCATTGTTCCATTGTTGAAAGCTTTCAAAGAAATCCTGCCAGATAATGCAGGCGAATATGTCCATTGGGGAGCCACAAGCCAAGATATTGTCGATACAGGTCTTATCTTGCAAGAGAAAGAGGCATACCAAATTATCTTACGAGATATGAAATTGTGCCAACAACATGTACTTAATCTTGTAAAAAAATATAAAGATACCATTATGTGCGGTCGTACTCATGTTATTCATGCATTGCCGATCACATTAGGTTATAAAGTAGCTGTATGGGCCGATGAATTGGGGCGCGATATTCAACGGTTAGAAGAGATTGAAAAACGTGTATTTGTGGGTCAAATGTCTGGTGCGGTTGGTACATTAGCATCACAACCTAAAAAAGGCTTAGAAACACAACAACGCATGATGGAAATTTTGGGGCTCGGTCAACCGACCATCTCCTGGCATGTTGCTCGTGATAGCCAAGCAGAGTTTGCTAGTACACTAGTTTTGTGTGCTGGTACATTAGGCCGCATCGCTCATGAGATTTTAAGCTTACAACGTACAGAAATTCTTGAGTTAGAAGAACCGTTCTTCATGGGTAAAGTTGGTTCCTCTACTATGCCACATAAACGTAATCCTCAAGTATTAGAAAACATTATCGCTGTTTGTCGTAGCGTACGTACCATTGCACCTGGTATTACAGAAGCGATGATTTGTGAAAATGAACGCGATTGGGGATGCTTATTAACAGAATGGGAATCCATCCCACGCGCTTGTGAACTATTAGCTGCGGCTTTAGAAAAATCCAAGGATGTACTAGAACATCTCATTGTATATCCAAAACATATGGAACAAAATCTATACAAACTACGTGGTTTGATGATGAGCGAATGTATCATGATGCATTTGGCACCTCGTTTGGGCCGTATGACAGCACATTCCATTGTTTACCGTACATGTATGAAAGCCTACGAAGAAGAGGCACAAATGAAAGATGCCTTGATGGCTGAACCAGAGGTTACGGAAGCCTTTACAGAAGCAGAAATCGACTATATGTTGGACCCTCATAACTACCTTGGTCTAGCCGTTCAATTTGCAGATCGAGTACTACAAAAATATAAATAAATCACTATCCTATGAATACTAAAAAGCCCGTCCTAAGACGGGCTTTCCTTATATATTTATCTGTATATTTCTATTATTCGTTCCTTATTGTATCGTATATCAGTTCGCTCTATAATAGGCTTAGGGTAGTTAGACGAGGTTGGGCCTCTCTTCGTCATCGAAGGGAGGGATAAGCCTATGAGTGATTATGAAATAATCATGCTCTTATTACAGGT
>OKWA01000395.1_pt1 | contig 24821 bp, 19 predicted proteins | sample 1606861 | NCBI WGS metagenome assembly OKWA01 (sample SAMN03281007, study PRJEB24777) | human gut metagenome | isolation source: fecal sample PR166 from 1 month old female Malay infant, vaginally... | reverse complement strand
ACATCAAAATCATCCCGCGGCACTTCAGTTACAAGCTCCTTAATCACCCCGTTCTGATAGCTGGGAGTGAACAATAATTGGAAGGCATCAGTTGTTTTCTCAAACAAATGGGGTAAATTGGCGTTCAAGGCGTTGGCCTGCTTCAAAAACAGTAGTCGATACGCATTATCCATCGCCGCTGGCTCTTGAGTTTCTTGCGCATTTTGAATGAGATCTCGCTGCTCATCAGAAAAGCCGCCAAGATCGTCTTCAATTTCCAGTGCATGCGCCAAAATATCCGGTTCTGCCCGTCCTTCTTCGGAAGAAAGCACGGCAACCCGGCTTGGCAAATAATGGTTCACTTCCATGAATCGTAATGCGATGATCCGGTTGAACCAGGTGTATGACGCTTCTTCCACGAGATTATCATAGGCGGTATGCCAATCATCCTTGGCTGCCGCGGTCTGCAACCGCTGAACTAAGCTGACCCGGCGCGACGTATCCCGCCCACTGACCCCTTCCGTGTCGTTTGGCACATAGAAGGCAATCTCAGCCGTCGATGTTGGCAGTTTCTCTTTTACACCGTCTCTGGTGATCCCCACTTGGGTCAGCTTTAACTCAACACTCTCGATGAGCTCGCGGCGGGCTTTCACCGCGAAATCATGAATCTTCTTTTTATCCATTGCGATTCCTTTCAAAATAACGGCCACTCCCACGAATAGCCGTTATTGTCTGCTAGAGGGTAAACTTCGTGATCTGGTTTTCTTTAACTTGATCCAGCAATGCCTGCCGAAGCTTCTCAACATACCGGTTTACGTCATCTTCAGAGGAAATGGACCATTCCCGTTCAATGGGGAGTTGATCGGCTTCAAGATACTTAGTTTGAATAACAACAGGCGCTGCAGGTTCTGGTTGAGGCGCCGGATTGGGGCCAGGAGCAGGAAGCGGATCCACAAGCTTAATGGATTCCTCGTCTGAACTCGGCTTCGGGGATACTTTCTCCACCTCTGCCGCTTTCTTCCGAGCGAGTTCTTCTGCTAGTCGCTGCTCCTCATTTTCCAAGCTCTGCGTAATGCGCCGTAACACCGCATCAGCTGCTGCCGGTTTGGCCTCTAAGCGCGTCAGATCTGGCGCTTCCTCAGCCTCGGTCATAATTCGCTTGATCTGCTCCGTCAACGTCGCCAGCCGTTGCTGTTTGAAGTCATCTCCGGTGGAAGAATCGTTAATCCGCTGTTTGGCCTTTTCATTGACTGCTTGGATTTTGTCGGTCACTTGTTTCTGGTGATCGTCCATAATCTTGGCAAAGGTATCCACAAACTTCTGATGAACACCATCAATTTCTTGGATAACACGCCCAGCTCGGTCCTCATTCAGCAGTTTGTTCAGCTGCTGGTAGTCCTCGGCCAAAGCCGTGCTGGTGAAGAAGTCATGGGATGCCTTGTACCGCGCAATATCATCCAATCCCCGCGTCCAAATTGTCTGCTGCTGATCGCTGAAATAGAAATCCATGATACCCTTGTCGCTCATGTCATCCGCCCACTGCAGCAAATCATCATAACGAGTATGGATCTTGTCGTAGAAAGTTTCCGCATCATTAATGGCCAGTAATTCACTGAACATTTTGCTGCCTTCTTTGAGCAGTTCATGGCCCGGGAAGGAACTATTCCTTTGATCAAAGAACTGCAGCGTACCATTGTCCTTGGCAATCTTCTCCTTCAATTCAGCCACCATCAGATCCGGCTGAGCTGCACTGAATGACCGCTTATTGAAGACCTGATCGGCGACGTCCTTCATTTCCCGCAGGTAACGCGGATTGATGTCTTTCTTCACCTGAATTGAAATCTGTTCTGCGTATTGCTTCTTGGTCAGGAAATTGGCAATATCCTGAGACCTGTACGCCGGATTGACCGGAGAAAGTACTTGATCCTGTAGATTAGCTTGAATCTTGCCATCCGCCAGCAGCTTGGCCACCAGCCATTCGATGTCGTCCTCAATATAGCCATAGGGAATTGCCTTGAAGTTGTTCAAGATGGCCTGCAACGTAACATGCTTGTCCTTTTGCATCGTCCGTTGGAGCCAGCTGTACACTGCTTGGACCGCGCGCTCGTTTTCCTGCGTGGATACTGCCGACTCATTATCCTGATCCAGGATTTGCGTAATATCTGACGACGACTTGGCCGCATCAATGAGTCCTAAACTGCGGTACGTATCATCCACCAACATCTTCAAGCCGTCGGTGAAGCGGCCCTGGAAGTCTTTGCCGCCCTCAATCTTATGTCCAGCAACATAAACATCTGCTTGTTCCAAGGCCGTCATAATCCGCTCCCGGGCCTTGACTAACAGCTGCTGCCGTTCAGCAGTCCGCTGTTCCTTGATAAAGTTGAACCGAGCGTCGGCATGGGCGTTGCCCAGCATGACAAATTTCCCAATCTGCTCCGCCCGCCGCAAGTCGCCGAGATAGTCGTCCGTACTCGGCAGATCAACCACGATCTTATGTTTCGACGGATCCATGGACAGAAGCAGCAGGTTAGCCTCATTCCGATTATTGGCGCTATCCAAAGACGTGATAACTTGGATCGTCATGTCATTGTTAGTCCGCCCCTGGGGAGTTTCATCCACGTATTGATTCAATGTGAAATTGTAACGGCCCTTCAGCTTGGGGTAAGTGTACTTATTGGTCATGCCGGTCTTCGGATCAAAAATAAAGTTGCCCATCCGGTCTTCCATTTCACCCGGCAAGACTTCTTCCCGGCTGATGGCCTGGTTGACTTCCTGTTCCGCATCGGTCAAGAATTCGTAATTGTCCAAATTCTTCTCGACAAACCGTTGCTGCCGCAGAATGGCTAACGCATTCTGGACCTTTTTCTGCAATTCAACCCGATCAGTATCCACTGAGTCAATCATCAACGTCACGATGTTGTTCAGCGTCGCGTCAAAGTCTTTCAAGTACTTGACCATGAACAGTGCTTTCAGTACTTGAACGTTGAAGTTATCTTCTTCATGGGTGGGATCAACGGTGTCGTTGTCCACCGCGTGGGCAATCACGATGCTATGGGTGTGGTCCAAGAACTGGCGCAGGCCTTCAAAGAACAAGCTGAATGGCACCAGTGCCGTATCCTGCTGGTCCATGATAGCTTCCACAGATTCCTGGAACAGGGACAGCATCGACCGTGCACCTTCAGACAAGTGCTTACCATCAGAGCCGTGGGTCCGGACCGCTGTAAGCACATTTTGCAGCAAGTTAAACTGATACGGAACGAACGGATACGTCGCCGCAAAATCTTCCCCTGAACGGAACTTAGGCCGATCCACGCCATCGTCAAAATCAATCATGTTATTGATTGCGGCTGCGTTAGCCTCGTAGTCTGCCGCAAGTTGTGTTGTAGCCGGCTCTGTCTTTGCCAACAGCCGCTTGCGAATGACTTCGTCCACGTTGGCCGAACTCATGCTGATCTTGGTCGCAAACCGGCCTTGAATCTTGGAAAAGTCCTGACCGCTGATTTTGTCCGTAATAGTATCAATAGCCTGCTGGGAAGAAACAACTACCCAAGCCTTACCATGGGTAGCTGCCCCCAAGTCCTCAACGACGGTTTGCAGGTTAAGCATCCGCTGGGTACTTTCCCCAACAAACTGGCCGACTTCATCCACTAGGAAAACGACCCGCTTACCGGTCTTCTTGATATAGGCGGCCACTAGTTTAGAGAAGTCCTCAATACTGACTTGATAAGATGTCGTCAATTGATCCATCAAGCCCTGGGCATCCTCTTCACTGTATGCATCGACTTGCACTAGGGCATCTTTGATCGTGCCTTTCTTGAAAATGGCATGATCCCGACCAACCGTCCAATCCATGTGAGTGTTATCCAACTCCGTGAACTTGTCCTTAAAGGCGTCGTACTTACCCTGCGCAACTAGTTGGCGCTCCATTTCAGCAATCCAAAAATTGGTGCTCGAAAAGCCCTGCATTTCGTTAAACACTTGCAGGAAAACATTGATGATGGCATTGTCATCTGACTTGGCACCAGTCTTAGCTTTGGAATCAATATTGAACAGCACCACGTCGGTTGGCTGTTGCGCAGCCAGCTCAATACGGTTGATCGTCATCTGGTCATTGATTTTCTCTTTGAAATAATCAATGGCGCTCTTGCCGTCAACTTTCCGATCCTCCAACAGATAGGAAAGGATCTTCAGAAAGTGTGATTTACCAGAACCGAAGAAACCGGAGATCCAGACCCCCATTTCATCAGTATCATGGTTGATGCTTTTCTCATAGGCCGCAAAGAAGTCATCAAAGTGGCCTTTCAATTCTCGGGTAACAACGTACTCGTCCAGTTCTTGCTTCACGTTAGCGTCTGCATCCTGGCCAACCTTGATGACGCCTTGGATATTTCGATCAATCGGTTTAACAAATAAGTCGCGTATTTGCATTGTTATCTCCCCTATTCGAAATGAAACGCGCGGTAGTAGTTGTCTTCCTGCAGCTCCCCGAAGGCCTGCAACCGCACACTGTTGTAATTACCTGGATAGAACATCATGACCGGAATTTGGTCAATGACCTGGGTCATGGTGTTCAACACCTTGTGGGCCCGGATAATTGGATAAACCTGCCCAACACCGGTAATGAACACGATGGTGGAACCATCTTTGTTCAAATGGTCGCTGATATACTGCACCACTAGGTTATGTTCCTCGTTCATCTCCATGATGTTGTTCATCCAGTCAATCACTTGGGTGATACCATGACTTTTTTCCAGATCAATGAATGCTTCCCGGTAGCCGAACTGATCAACAATCGTCAACATGATGGTGAACAGGTCGAACACTTGAATGGTGACACCCGTGGGCGCCGCTTTTTCTTGGCGGATAATATCGCCAATTTCGCCGCGGACATATAGTTCTTTCTCGGGATCATAATCGAAAATATAGTAACCAACCTCGTTCGACAGGCCCCGATTCTCTTGAAATGACTGCGTTTGGATCTTTTCCCGCAAGTCCTGAAACTTCTTCTTCAGTGGTACCATTACGACGTCCTCCCCGTCAGGATTGATAAGTAATCCAAGTGGTTTTCTTCGCGCAGCCGGTCTGCCAAGCGCTCATCGAGCAAATAGTTTTCAACCACCAGTGTGTCCTTGTAGTCCTTAACGATTTGGGCCCGGCGCAGATACTGCGCCACAGTGGACTGCAGTCTCCTCAATGTTTCCTCGGTCCAATGGGCAGCCTCTTTATGCGTCAACGGCAGTTTCTTAAAAAAAGCTGCCATTTCGTAAGCTTCAATCTGCCGGTCACCCAGGATTAGTTCCGGACGGAAGACGTCATACATGAAGGCATACATCAACTGCTCCGTATTCATGATGGCGATAAGATTCATAATGCGCTGATTGACTGGATCAAGCTGATCAAAGAGTGCCCGCATCGCTGGCGTGAGTGAGCCCACGCGCCGTAAAACCACACCGGTCGTGGTGATCAGCCGGGCATGGGAGGGGGCATGGAACGTATTCTCTGCCAGGATCTGTTGGCGCAACACTGTGAAATCATCGTTATCGTTAGCCATACCCATTGCTTGAACAAATTCTGTGAACCAAAACTGGAATTTAACCGCTCCGGCCGATATTCGTTTCATGTCTACCTTCCTTGCTTGTGAAATGTGAAAAAGTCACTTGTGAATCGTTTACATGTGTGTCAAAATACATTTTACTCGTTTGGACTTAGTATACCAGATAAACGGCTAAATCGTGCGTCCCATCAGACTTTTCACATATCCCGTGGAGAATCTGGGAATCCAAGAATTCCTTTGCTCACAATGCCAACGGCACCGGCGAAAAGTTCATTGACGGCTACTCGATAAGCAATACCTCGTCTAGGATTCACCCCGCTTTCGTTGTCTGTATATACGAAGCGGGTTTTTATTTTCCCGCCAACGTTCTTTGACAACTGAATGGCATCGTTCAGCAACGTAGGCCTCACAACGCCATGACCTCTCACGAGCGAGCGATTAACCAGTAGGCTGGATACTTGCACGTCACCCTGACGAAATAAGGGAGAGAGTCTCTCTTTAAAATCCTCGATAGCCGGTTGGAACCAGGCTGAAAGATGACGAAACACGTATTGTTTTTTGCACCAGGTATTGTTGCACGTAACTTTTGGATGGTAGACTGGAGCATCGGTACGATCCGTGCTCCCCGGAAAGGAGAAGAATATGGTTCACGTGATCACGATGACGAAACACGAACTGGTTGCTCTTGGGTATGGTGCCTCACGCGCACAGGACATTATTAGACGCGCTAAGCTGCTGATGGTATGCAAAGGTGTTCCCTACTACAAAAGCCCGAAGCTCGGACGCGTACCGGTAACTGCTGTTGAAGAAATACTGGGTCTCAAAATTAGCACGCGCACGTTGGCGGAACTCGCCAAAACCATGCACTCCGAAACAACAAAGGAGAAATAAAACATGGCTACAACTAAAGACCCAATCAAAACACGCAAGAATGGTACTTTCTACTTCCGCGCCTACCTCGGTGTTGACCCTAAAACAGGCGAGAAGATCCAGAAGCAGGTTGGTGGCTTCACGACACGTCGTGATGCACGCAAAGCCTACAAGGAAATGGTCGGTGGCAGTGTAGAGAAAGTTGTCGCGGAACGTGACCAACAACACATTCAATTCAAACAATTCTGGGAAGAATTCTTTCTTCCGTGGTACAAGAACCAAGTGAAGCCGCAAACCTACGACAGTCGGCATTCCAGTTTGAAGCACTTCAAGATGTTTGAGCACATGTACATGGACAAGATTAAGCCCGTGGACATACAGAAATGGCAGAACCAAATGACCTGTCAAGTAAGTAAAAGTTACACTCGCTTAGTCCAATGCATGCTATCACGCGTCTTTCAACGAGCCATTGTACTCGGCTTCATGAATGAGAACCCCACCAAGACCGTCGGCAACGTTAAGAAAGTGAAGAACCAAGTGGACTTCTGGACGAAGGAAGAATTCGAGGCGGTCATTAAGACCTTCTATATCGAAGACTTCTACCAGCACTTCTGCTTCTTCACTCTCTGGTTTCTGTTTATGACTGGTATGCGCATTGGTGAAGCAAACGCCCTGCAATGGGACGACATCGACTTTGAGGAAGGCACAGTTCGGATCAACAAGACGCTGTGGTTACGCAGCTACACGAACTACTCCTTCTCCACACCGAAGACCAAAGCCAGCAATCGCACGATTCCACTGGATGCAAAAACGCTTGAGCTTCTCTCCGATTGGAAGAAGGCACAAGCGCTTGAGTGTAAAACTGATTTTGTTCTATCGTTCAACGGCGTTCCTACTCGCCGGGACCTGGTCATGCGAATCATCAAGCGGCATGCAGCTCTGGCAGGAGTCCATCGCATCCGCGTTCATGCTTTACGGCATTCACATGCTTCGCTATTGATCAGTCTGGGTGAGAACCCACTGGTGATTAAAGAACGCCTCGGCCACGAAGATATTCAGACGACGCTCGGAACTTACGGGCATTTATATCCGAATATGAACTTTGAGGCCGCCAAACGGCTGAATGGTCTAGTCGAAATTTCGACCGCTAAATCAGACGTGGCGCAGGTTCAAAACAACGGTGTTCCCGCTGGACTTGCACCAGAAGTTGCACGATAGTTGCACGAGCGGGGTAGTCAGTCATCAAAACGTTGATATGTCAACGTTTATAAGCGAATTCTGCCTATTCCCACTCAATCGTGGAAGGCGGCTTGGAGGTCACATCGTAGAGGATCCGGTTAACGTGATCCACCTCATTGACAATCCGCACCGAGATCTTTTGCAAGACATCCCACGGAATTTGGGCGAAGTCGGCGGTCATCCCGTCGATTGAAGTAACAGCCCGAATGCCGACCGCTTCGTCGTATGTTCGGCCGTCACCCATCACCCCAACGGAGCGGATGCCCGGCAGGACGGTGAAGTATTGCCAGATGCTTTCTTGCAGGCCAGCCTTCTTGATTTCTTCGCGTAAGATAGCGTCACTTTCCCGGACGATTTCTAGCTTTTCGGGAGTGACTTCACCAAGCACCCGGATTCCCAGGCCCGGACCCGGGAATGGTTGGCGCCAGACCAGGTCGTGCGGAATCCCCAGCTTTTCACCCAGTTGACGGGTTTCATCCTTGAACAGGGAGCGGAGTGGTTCGATCAGCTTGAAGCCCATCTTTTCCGGCAGCCCTCCAACGTTGTGGTGCGACTTGATCGTCTGGGCGGTGTCGGTCCCGGATTCGATCACGTCGGTGTACAAGGTCCCCTGGGCTAAGAAATCGGCGTCCTTCATCTTCTTGGCTTCTTCGTCAAAGACGGCCACGAATTCCTTACCGATAGTCTTGCGCTTTTGTTCAGGGTCGCTGATCCCCTTAAGCTTGCCCAAGAAGCGGTCGGCGGCGTCAACCTTGATAATGTTAACCCCGAGGTCGGCGCTTAAGGCCTTCATCACGGAGTCGGCTTCGTTCTTACGCAACAGACCGTGGTCAACGAAGATACAAGTCAGTTGGTCGCCGATCGCCTTGTGGATCAAAACGGCGGTTACGGAAGAATCCACCCCACCGGAAAGGCCCAGGATGACCTTCTTGTCACCAACGGTTTGGCTAATCTCGTCGACTTGCATGTCGATGAAGTCGTCCATTGACCAGTTGGCCTTGGCGCCACACACGTCAAAGGCGAACTTCTTTAAGATGTCCAGCCCGTATTCGGTGTTACGCACTTCGGTGTGGAATTGGAGCCCGTACAGCTTTTCGGCGTTGTTAGCCATCGCTGAAATCGGGCAGTTCTTGCTGGTGGCGACCACGTCAAAGCCGGCTGGTACGGCGGTGACCCGGTCCCCATGGCTCATCCAAACGTATTCCTTCTTTGGTAAGCCTGCAAACATTACGGCGTCGTCTTTAGTCACTTCAATGTCGGCATGTCCGTATTCGGAATCATCGGCGGCTTCCACCTTCCCGCCAAGGTCGTGAGCCATCAACTGCATCCCGTAGCAGATCCCCAAAATCGGAATCCCGAGCTTGTAGATTGCCGGGTCCACCGTGAAGGCCCCTTCGTCGTACACACTGTTCGGCCCCCCGGAGAAAATGATCCCCTTAGGGTTGATCTGCTTGATTTCTTCGGCCGTGATCTTGTGGGATAAAAGTTCGGAATAAATCCCAAAATCACGAATCCGGCGGGTGATCAATTGGTTGTATTGACTCCCGAAGTCAAGCACTATGATCTTGTCGAAGGCGTCAAGATTAATGTTTGCCAAATTTTCCACTCCTTTATATTATCTTCAAACGTCCTAACCATTGTACGGGTTTCACCCGGGTGGGTCAATGGTGAAGGGCCGGTTTTGCGGATTCTTTGGCAAATTAACGAAGTGCTCCCTAGCCATACGGCCTGCCAAGGAGGTTGGGTCGCACTTCTTTCCTTTTATCCTTTCTTAAGGAAGGCTAACTTTTTGGATAAAGTTGGGGGGATTTCTCGCCCCTCCCCGGTTAAATCGCTACAATTAGTTGATACCTGAATCCTTTCTAAAAGCTTGCTATAATGAGAGTTAATTTACTAAAGGAATGATCAATAATGGATATTTACGGGACGGCCACCCCTTACCTGCCCCAGCTGCTCGATTTTGTGATGGACCGGGTGCGCGACCTCTCCAACAAGGAGGTCGCCGCCGACCGGCCCAAGCTGTACGAGCACCTGATCGGGCGGGTCAAGGCCCAGGCTAGTATGGAAGAAAAATGCCGCCACAAGGGCTACCCGGTCACGCCGGAATCGGCCCTGACGAAGTGTAAAGACGCGATTGGGATTCGGGTCGTCTGCAACTTTATCGACGACGTTTACCGTTCAATTGACCGGATCAAGGCCGCCGACTGGTGCACGGTCGTCGAAGAAAAAGACTACATCGAAAACGCCAAGCCCAACGGTTACCGGTCCTACCACTTAATTTTAGACGTGCCCACCGACCTCCCTAACTACACGGGCCACACCCCGAGCCACTACTTCGTCGAAATCCAGTTGCGCACGATTGCAATGGATTCGTGGGCGTCATTAGAACACGAAATGAAATATAAACACCACGTCAACGACCCGGAACGGATTGAAAAAGAACTCCACCGTTGTGCCGACCAGCTGGCCTCTTGTGACGTGCAAATGCAAACGATCCGCCAGCTGATCAACGAAAGTAATTAAGGAGGAACCGCCCATGAACATCCTGCTTGCGGAAGACGAAAAGCAGCTATCGCGCGCCCTAGTGACGGCCATGCAGGCGACCGGCTACCACGTCGACCCGGCTTATAACGGTCAAGAAGCCGTCGACTTAGCCGGGCAACGGGCCTACGACGTGATCATCTTAGACATCATGATGCCCAAGTTAAACGGGATCGAGGCCCTAAAGCAGCTTCGCCAAACCGGTAACAAAACCTACGTGATCATGTTAACGGCGATGGCCGAAATTGACGATAAGGTGACTGGTCTAGACGCTGGGGCCGATGACTATCTGACCAAACCCTTCTCCTTAAAGGAACTCCTAGCCCGCTTACGATCCCTGGAACGGCGCAGCGAGGATTATCAAGAAGACGTCTTAAACTTCGCCGACATCACCTTGGATAACGACGAACAACGCTTGGAAAGCCACAACTCGATTTCCCTATCAGGCAAAGAAACCAAGCTCTTGGCCTACCTGATGAAAAACCCGGGCAAAGCCATTGAAAGTTCAATCCTACTTGACCAGGGGTGGGATAAAGACGACGAGGCCGACGAAACCGACCTTTGGATCTACATCTCCTACCTGCGTCAAAAACTCCAGGCCGTCAACGCCCACGTGACGATCGTCGGTGAAAAGGGCGGTCCCTTTACCCTTAGCCAGCTAGCTTAGGGGGTGGCGACGATGATTCAAAAATTCCGGCGCCGCTTCATCGCCATTTCTACTTGCGCCCTCTTCGTGGTCCTCTTAACCATCATGGGGGGCATGCTGGGGGTCTCTTATTACAAGGCTTCCCAACAAGTCACCAACGTTTTAAATGTCCTCGCTAGCCACGACGGCCAAATCGATAAGGATAGCGTCACCCAGGTCACCGTCCAAAAACGCTTTGGTCCCAACACCAGTAAGGAAAGCCTCTTTCAGTACCGCTACTTTTCGGTTTTCTTTGACAAATCCGGTGACATCACTAAGATCGATAGCGGCCACATCGCCACGGTCGACCAAGACGCGATTACCGACATGGCGCACTGGGCTTACAAGCAAAAGAAAGCCCGTGGCCATACCGATTACGGCGGTACCACCTACGCCTACAAGCTAACCAAAAAGTCTAACGGTAAGGTTTCGATCATCTTCTTGGATGAATCGGTCATCATGGCGTCAGCCAATGAGTTGATGAAGATCGCCGCCGCCATGGGAATTGTCAGCCTGCTCCTCTTCACCCTGGTTTTGATCGCCTTTTCCAACCGGGCGATCCAGCCGATCATTGAGGCCGAAAAACGGCAAAAGGAATTCATCACCAACGCCGGCCACGAATTAAAGACCCCGCTGGCGATCATCGAAACCAACACCGAGTTATCCGAAATGATCAGCGGTGAAACCGAGTGGACGACCAGCAATAAGCAACAGGTGGCCCGGTTGACCCGGTTAATCAACAACCTGATCTCCTTAGCCCGCTTCGATGAGCAACCGGAAATGACGATCGCCACCATCGACGCCTCGGCCGCCGTTCAACGGGCCGCCGACAGCTTCGAGGCGATGATCACCCACGAAGGGAAGGGCTTTTCCACCAATATCGCCCCAGGCGTTAAGGTCCGCGCCGACGAAAACTACTTCTACGAGCTGTGTAACATCTTGCTCGATAACGCCAATAAGTACTGCGACGACGGGGGGAAGGTTTCGGTCTTACTACGGGAAAACAAAACCACCCGTGCCGTTACCCTAGAGGTCGGCAACACCTATGCGGAGGGCAAAGAAATTGATTACACCAAGTTCTTCAACCGTTTCTACCGCGATGACACCTCCCACAATTCTAAGAAGAGGGGCTACGGGATTGGCCTGTCGATGGCCCAAACCCTGGTTCACGCCTTTAAGGGCAAGATTAGCGCCCGCTACAAGAACCAGACCCTCTACTTCACGATTCGCTTGAAGATGACGAAGTAGAAGTGAGTGCGAACCAACCTCCTCGACGGGCCGTATGTAAGATCGGGGGAAGGTTGATGCGGCACGCATCGTTCTTCACCCGTACTTAGCCACTAGGTGGTTGGTGAGCACGTTATCAGTACTGCAGCATAGAAATAAAAGACCGCCCGGCGTTTTTAAACGCTAGGCGGTCTTTGTTTTCATGTGAAACAATTTTAAGCTGACAAACGTTGATTTGTCGGCTTTTTGTTTTGCTCTGGCACAAACTCGGCACACTCTGAAAGATTTTCATTCCGACGGCACCGTGACCAGTCCTTCCAGTCGCTTAGAAGCCTCAATGTCGCTCTTGGGGTAAAGGTGGCCGTAAATCTCTAAAGTCGTTCGTACATCTTTGTGACCGAGACGATCTCGAATCACTAGAGGGTTCTCACCAAGGCTAATTAGCAGCGAAGCGTGCGAGTGCCGCAATGCATGGGCAGTCACAGTTGGCACGTTAGCCAACTCACCGTAGTCATGAACAATATCATTGATGTAGGTACTGTTTAATGGCGCACCGTCCTGTGATAGCACAAACTCCGAGCGGGTCATCAATCGTTGATCTTCGTACCACTCCTCCAAGTAGTCAATAGTTTACTGGTCAATGCTAATAACCCGCATACTTTGCCGGTTCTTGGTCTTGCCGAGCTTGTAGTTGTTGACAGACCTATAGAGCAACGACTTGTTGATGTCGATTGTGCCGGCCTTTAGATCAACGTCTTTCCAAGTTAGTGCTTTAGCTTCACAGGAACGCATGCCGGTCATAAACAAGAACCATAGAATGATGAAATTAAATCGGTGCGTGTAGGTATCCTTGCTGGTTTGCTCAATCACCCTTTGGAATTGGTCCTTAGTCCAGAATTCGACTTCATCTTGGCTACGCTTGACGTTGCCAACAATCTTGGCCGGGTTCTCCTTCATCAAGCTCATTAAGATGGCGCGCTCGAATATTTTACCCAACATGGTGTGCGCAACCCGCGTTGTTCCGTTGGCGTGGTCTTCAAGATAGCCAAGTTGCCATTTCTGAACATCAAAGGCTGTAATCTTACCAAGCTTCATCGAATCAAACTGATTGAACGAACGCTCTACCATGCCTTTACGATGTTCATAGGTCTGTTCTTGTACCGTGAATTTGTACCACGGGAAGAAGTACTTGTCACAGAACTCTTTGAACGTGAACGGTGAATTGAACTGCTCGTCCTCAATTTGGGCAACCAGTTTCCGGTAGGCTTCCTTTGCGAGTGTTTTGGTTTTGAAACCAGAACAGCGCTTTTGACGGCGTTTGCCCGTCCGTTTGTCAAAGCCAAGACTGGTACGAAAACCATATGTGCCGTCTGGTGCTTTCTTAATCAGATCGCTTTCTTTAGTCATTTTTATGACGCTCCTTTGTTTGACTTAGGAGCGTGTCTCTCTGTGCTTCAAATAATGGACATCCAAGAATCGCTTCGATTGCATAGGCAGGGACGCGACGCCTGCCCCGAATTGCATAATAGTTCAGTCCTTGTTCAACGAGATTGGCCTTAGCCATTCGCAGTAACTGTGCCGCCTCGTAATCACTGAACCCTTGCTCTACTAAGTCTTGGCGACTGACGAACAGCGGTGACTGTGCCGGTAAGGCCATCCTCTCACCTCCTAATTGTGTTGTGGTCTTATCTTGATGGTGCTATTCTATTTTCAAAGAACTAACATCTATAAGCGCAAAACAAACACTTAGGATTTAAGGCTAGTGTACCATCCTCGCTGTTAGTTGTAAACATTTATTAGCTTTACATCAAACATTAAATATGCTTAAATATTCCATAAAGAGTTACATTATCGGCAAACCCCACGTACCACAACGAAAGAGGTGCCAACATGGCAATCGATTCAGACAGAAAGACCACGAAAAAGAAGCGTCAACCCATCACAGGTGTTCAGCTAAAGCTCACCACGGGACAGATTATCGGCCAAAATATCCGCCGACTGCGCAAAGCTAATGGCTACACTCAAAAGCAATTTGCCGAAAAACTTGAGACGATTGAGCAAACTGTCTCCAAAATCGAGCGCGGGGTGTTTAGTCCGTCCACAGATAGCCTGATGAATATCTGCACGATTTTTGGGGTAACGCCTAACGACCTCATGCTAGATGCCACTAAACTTGAAGCCGTGAATGCGCAGGTCATTGACCAGCAAGCAGATTCTTTTGCGACACTAACCAAGCACATGACCGAGATCCAACAGCTATTTGCACAAGCTGATAAGGCTCACGACACAGGTGACGATGCAGACGAGCGGGCAACAATTCAGCGCATCATTGATCTGTATACGCCACGCATTGATGATTTGCGTCGAGTTGCTGAATGGCTCAATGACAATTACTCTACAGAAAGTATGCGGAAGATTGAAGCCGAGTTGCGCGCTAACTTAATGAACGAGGAGTAACGCTATGTTAAGACCAGATGAACAACGGAAAGCCGCCAGTGCGTTTGTTGAGCGGTGGCAAGAGCGTGGTAACGAGCGGCAGGATAGTCAGACGTTCTGGCTGGACTTGTTGGAGAATGTTTACGATATCAACCAGCCGGGAGAGTATATCAGCTTCGAGGATCAAGTCCACCTTGACCACACTAGTTTCATCGATGGCTATATCACCGCAACGAACGTGATGATTGAGCAAAAAGGCCGCACCAAAGACCTGCGCAAAGGCATCAAGCAGTCCGACGGCACCTTCTTGACCCCGTTCCAACAGGCGCAACGTTATGCAATGAATCTGCCGTACTCACAGCGTCCACGCTGGATCATCACCTGCAATTTCACCGAGTTCTATGTCTATGATATGGAACGTCCTGGTGGTGATCCTGCCGTCATCGCACTGACCGACTTACCAGAAGAATGCTACCGCTTAGACTTCTTGGTTGACCAAGCGAACCCGCATCTCGAAAAGGAAATGCAGGTGTCCATGCAGGCGGGCGAACTAGTCGGACAAATCTATGATGAGTTGCTCAAGCAATACCGTGATCCAAACTCTGATGACACTCAACGCGCAATCAACCAGCTATCGGTACGACTGGTGTTCTGTTTGTATGCCGAAGATGCTGGTATCTTTGGTCGGCACGGGATGTTCCATGATTATTTGGCCGACTTCGATACGCGTTTTTTGCGTAACGCGGTGATTGACCTGTTTAGGGTGCTCGATACACCAATCGGCATGCGTGACCCTTATCTTGATGAAAAATTAGCCGAATTTCCGTATGTTAATGGCGGCATGTTTGCTGACGAAGACGTTGAGATTCCGCAGTTCACTGACGAATTACGGGCGCTCTTGCTTGAACACGCCAGCGCGGATTTTGACTGGTCGCAAATCAGTCCAACCATCTTCGGGGCGGTATTTGAAAGCACCTTGAATCCAGAGACCCGCCGTCAAGGTGGAATGCACTACACCTCGATCGAGAATATTCACAAGCTGATTGACCCATTATTCTTAAACGAGCTACGTACTGAACTGGAAGACATCAAGAAGCTCAAGCAACCGGCGACGGTAAGACGGCGTGCAGCGACATTTCAGGATAAACTCGCGGGGCTGACCTTCCTCGATCCAGCCTGTGGGTCAGGGAACTTCTTGACTGAGACTTATCTGTCGTTACGCAAACTGGAGAATGACGCCATTCGTTTGATTTACGGCGATCAGAACATGCTGGCGTTGGAGAAACAGATTATCAAGGTCTCGATCCAGCAGTTCTACGGCTTTGAGATCAATGACTTCGCCGTTTCGGTTGGGAAGACAGCGCTATGGATTGCCGAATCGCAAATGATGGAAGAGACCAAATCCATCGTTTATACCAACATCGACTTTTTACCGTTGAAGACCTACGCCAACATCACTGAAGGCAATGCCTTACGGTTCAGCTGGTCAGAGTTGGTGCCAGCGAACCAACTCAACTACATCATTGGCAATCCGCCTTTCAACGGAGCGCGACTGATGAGCAAAGCGCAAAAGGCCGATCTTGAGCAAGTCGATTCTCAGGTGACGGGAATCGGTAATCTCGACTATGTGGCCGGTTGGTATCTCAAAGCCGCGCAACTGATGCAAGGGCATACCATTCGGGCAGCATTTGTTTCAACGAACTCGATTACGCAAGGGGAACAGGTTGCCTTGCTGTGGCGCCCAATGTTCGAGCGTTATCACATGCACATTGACTACGCCTATCGAACGTTTAAGTGGACAAGCGAAGCTAAGGAAAAGGCCGCTGTATTCTGCGTCATTGTTGGCTTTAGTCGAACAGACAGCGCGCAGAAGGTCATTTACACCAGTAGCGGGCAACCAGAACTGGTTAAGCATATCAATCCATATCTGGTTGATGCCAAGGATGCCTTTATTGAAAGTCGAGGATTACCAATCTGTGATGTACCAACAATTGGTATCGGTAATCAACCAATCGAAGATGGTAATTACCTCTTTAAGAAAGCCGAGATGGAAGAGTTCATCAAAGCTGAGCCGGCCTCAAAGCCTTACTTCAAACCATGGTATGGATCACGTGAATTCATCAATCGTAAACCGCGCTACTGTTTATGGGTCGGTGATGCAACACCTAGCGAACTGCGCAGGATGCCGCATGTGCTGGAACGAGTTCAAAAGGTTCAGGAATTTCGTCTAGCAAGCAAACGACCAGGGACACGAAAACTTGCAGAACGGCCAACACACTTTCTGGTTGAGAATATGCCGACAGGAAACTTTCTAGTTATTCCACGACATAGCACCGAGCAAAGACGCTATGTCCCCATCGGCTTTATGAGCCCTGATAATTTGGTTGGCGACGCAGTCCTACTAATACCAGATGCAAATTTGTTTCAATTTGGCGTGTTAACCTCAAATATCCACATGGCATGGATGCGTACTGTTGCTGGACGAATTAAAGGTGACTACCGCTATTCCGCAAAGGTTGTCTACAATAACTTCCCTTGGCCTCGTGTCACCGCTGACCAGCAAGCGAAGATTGCTGAAACCGCTCAACAGATATTGGACGCACGAGCGCTTTACCCCGATAGTTCTTACGCTGATCTGTATGATGAGCGGACGATGCCGAGTGAGTTACGCAAGGCGCACCAGAACAACGATCGTGCAGTTATGCGCGCATACGGTATGGATGTGGCGACCACGACCGAAAGCGACAGTGTGGCGAAGCTCTTCACGCTGTACGCGCGTCTAGCCAAGTAGCTAATAACGAAGACGGCGAAACATTGAATGCAGGTCTGTCCTGCCATCAACGTTTCGCCGTCTTTTTGTAATTGATGAACTGGTGTGCCAGATGGGTATCCGCTGAACCCCTGTTACAATGCAAGTATGGCAGTACCTCAAGATTTCATATTCTGACGAAATGATGGATTGGGTGTGCCATCCACATTTTCGCTTTTCACTCGAAAGTGCCGGTGCATCAATGTTTCTACCCTGTGTTCGGGCAATTTTGTTTTATTTAGTACCCCCCTGTTAGAGTACTGGGGGTATGGCGGCCGGCTAACGCCGACCGCCCTTTGCTCGCGCTTGCGCCTTTCGCGCTGCACGGCGCGCGCGGCAAAGCTATTTAACCGAAAGATCTTTGAGCTGAACTATTTCAGCTTTGAATCGTGAAACTGGAACTCCGATGACCTGAGAAAGGATCTCTGTTGGTAGTGCGACTCCGTATCTAGAGTCCAACAGTCCCGCTAACTCGCGCGCGTGTATGATATTAGCATTCTCCAACAAGTCCAAAGAATCACTCAATAAGTGAGGCTTAATTGGTGCCGTTATTTTATCAAGTGGTTCTTCTTTTCGCCATCCACGCGCACTAATTCGCTTTTGTAAGCGCAAATATTGATCTGAATTAAGTAGTTGTAAACTACGTGCACGAAATACCATAGCTCCCGCGGCAACATGCCATTTAGTTTTTAAGCGGGCATAGAAATCTAAGTCCATCAGTTTTCCACTGATAGATTCCTCAAATGGTTGAGCAGGTAACAAAAATTCGGAAGCAAACTCATCCGCTTCTTTTTCCATCTGCCGGTATTCACCACCGTCGAGGGATTGTGGATCAACGCTATCTGCGTGAAGAATAAAATGCCCCAGCTCATGTGCAAGGCCAAACTGTTGCCGATAAAACGTCGTGCTGTGTGCATCGACAAGAACAACATAGTAACGTGCATCGTTAATATCAACATAGCCACTATGGGCATCAATTTTTTCGGATCCTGAGTTCACCACAGCCACGATTACCCCGTGAGTTTCAAGTAGTCGAAGCATATCTTCTATCGGCTTATCGCCAAGCTGCCAAGCAGCTCTTAACTTCGAGGCGGCCGTCTTAGGTGATTTTGAATCTATATTATTCACAAAAAGAGGGGGAAAATCGATATACTCACTGAACAAATCACGAACCAATCCCGAGGCCTTTTTGTACGTTTCGCTCGGCATTTTTTCAGATTGCGTTGAAGTCAATCGGCTTCTAAAATATGTCCCCTCATCTTCGTAATCAAACTTATTTTCACCTGTAAAAAAGGCAACCGGAAACTGCAGACTCTTGACAATTTGTTGGAAAATATCGAGTCCAGGTTGTGCAGTACCTCGTTCATATCGAGAAATCATTTGCTTTGAGACACCAATTTCTTCGGAAAGGCTTGTAATGGTTAGCCTACGATAGCGGCGTGCCTCTCGAAGACGACTACCATTTAATTCATAGCCCATATTGTGACATCCTCACTAATAGTAAATTGTTATGCTTTTTTCTTAAGCTTGACGAGTGGTTCCGCTTTTTTCGGAGCCTTAACGCGGTCGCTTCCTAGTGCGTCTTCATCATCTGTTACATTTTTCGCAATTAGCATATCGCTAATGTCAAAGCTGTTGATAGTTGAACCGGCTTGGTCACAAAGATACACCGCACCTTTTGCTACCACGAAATCGACATAATCGAAAGCAACAACATAAACCTTATCAATCATGCCCGCAAACTCGCCCAAAATTTTCTCACAATCCTCTTCTCGGGCCTCTTCTTCATCTGAATCAAGGGGGAGAAGCTCTTGCTGCTTGAAAATAGGAGCGGGGTTCAAGTGGAGTAATGAGAACAGATAGTGAGTAGAGTAACCTTTAGCCATAAAAAGTTTTTGAAGACGCTTGAGATTTTGATGCGTCATGAGTAAGTACAATTCACGATCTTCTACATCAACAATCGCCTCAAACTGCCAAATTCCGCCGCGGTGAACATGCCGTACTTTTATACTGCGATTATTAGTAAAGTGATCTGTAATCTCTCTACCTCGGCGAGCCCACACAGCCTGTGGCAAACCGTTATGATTTACATCTGAGATAGCTGCATCAAAGTCAGGACGTACCTCACGCTCCGTAATAGACATTACATCAACTGAGGCTTGAAGGATAGCAGTATTTGGATTCATAGTGAACCGACCTTTCGTGTTTGTTGTTTTTAGTATATCACGCTGGTTGACAAAAACAAACAAAATCCGGTTTTAGTTCACAAATTAAAGATTAATCCAGTTTTCACTCTCAACAATCTCCTCTAGCACGAATACGCTACGTTTGCAACGGACTTATTTAACGCTCATTTGGATGTCCAAGTGGCACAGAGATGGCTCACTTCAAAGTATTTTCGTTGTTTTTCGACGGTTTCAGCTTTGCTGAAACGCGGTTATCTCGCTGTTCTTACCTCAACCAATATGAGGGCTTATTTTCACGTGGAACTAATCCTCACGTAGGTACACCCGATCAATGTAGTGGTGCTCCGTTTTATGCAAAATCACGTCGGCCCGGGTCCGAGTCGGCAAGATGTAGTCGTTTAAGTTCGGTAAGTCGACGTCTTTCCAAACCTGCTTGGCCATTTTAAAGGCCTCCGCCCGGTCGCCCTGGGCGTACGGGTAATAGTAGTTGGTCGGGTCCTGAAAGGCGGTGTCTAACAACATCCCGAACCGCTCTAGGTACCACTTCTCCACTAGGCTGGCGTCGGCGTCGACGTAGACGGAAAAGTCGAAGAAGTCCGACACAAACAGGCGCTGGGTGGTCGGTAGTTGCAAGACGTTGATCCCCTCGACGATTAAGATATCGGGCTTGTAAATCGTTTGGGGATGGTCCTCCATCACGTCGTAAACCGAGTGTGAATAGGTCGGCGCCTTTACCTGATCCTCGCCGGCGTTGACGTCGTTCATAAAGGTCAGGAGCCGGTCCATGTCATAGGATTCCGGGAACCCCTTGCGCGCCATGATCCCGCGACGTTTTAACTCAGCGTTGGGGTACAAAAAACCGTCGGTGGTGATCATTTCGATCCGCCGGTCTGGCATTAAGCGCTTGAGCAAGATCTGAAGCAGCCGGGCCGTGGTGCTCTTGCCAACCGCTACCGAACCGGCGATCCCGATGATGTACGGGATCCGGCGCGAGGACTTGCGCAAGAAGGTCATCTTTTGCAACTGCATTTGCTGGTAGTTTTGGTACTGGAGTTGGATCAGCTTAATCAACGGCAAGTAAATGTCTTGGACGTCGCGCAGTGAAATCTGGTCATTTAAGGACTTAATCTCGTCCAGGTTTTCCTGGGTCAAGAAGGTGATTTCGCTGGGAAAGAAGCTATGCCAGGTTTGGCGGTCAAACTGATCGTAATTAATCCATTCGTCCATTATCATTTCTCCGTTCATTTGGATAGCCCTTACATTTTAACACACTCAAGTAATTACGTGCATTCTTGGCCAATTCCCGGTAGGATAGACTGCCAAAAGGGGGAATTGATTTGTCACTAACATCCATCGCCGTTACCAAACGCCTAGCCGACTACCCGGCCATCCGGGCCCTGTACCAACGGGCCTTCCCGCGCGCCGAACAGGTTCCCTGGTTCTGGTTGATGTTTAAGGCTAAGCGCTCCCGGGCCCACTTCACCGCCTATTACGATGGTGAGGACCTGGTTGGCTTCACCTACTTGATCGTCAGCCACAACGTTAACTACTTAATGTACTTAGCCGTCAACGACCGGATCCGCTCTAAGGGCTACGGTACCCAGATTCTGACCCACTTAAAGGCCACCTACCCGGCCCAAACCCTCGTGCTTGAAATCGAGCACCCTGACCCCAAGGCAACTAACACCAAGCAACGGTTCGCCCGGCTACAGTTTTACCTTAAAAATCACTTTCACCAAACGCCACACCTGGCCGCTGACGGGCCGATGACCTACCAACTGCTGACCACCGATCCTAAGGTCGACCCCGCCGTGATTTACTGCCACCACTTCCGCTGGTTTGCCTGGCCGCTGGGGTGGTTGTACCCGGCGCCAAAACAGATTAAATAAATTAAGAAGTGGAGAACAACAAAATCCCGCAGCAGATCAACCAAGCTTGGTTAATTTGCTGCGGGATTTTTCACTTGAGGTTGGGTTGGGTCGCACTCACAATAACGTGCTCCCAACCACGGGCCTAGTGGCTAAGTACGGGCGGAGAACGGTGCGTACCGCACCAACCCCCACCCTAGCTTAGCCCAACGGCCCGTCGAGGAGGCTGGTTCGCACTCACTCTTATACCTGCTTCGGTTGGCCCGTCGAAATCTCAAAGCCGGCCGTCACCGGTAAGGTCTCACCGGTGATGGCGCTGGCCTCATCAGTCGACAGGAAGTAAACGGCGTTGGCTACTTCCTCTGGTTCCACGATCCGGTTGAGCGGGCTGTTTTTGGCAAAGGTACCCTTCATGTCTTGCGGGAACATCGGGGTGTTGGTTGGACCCGGGGCCACGCTGTTGACGCGGATCTGGTCCTCACCGTAGTCAATCGCCATCGCCCGGGTCATGTTGATGATGGCCCCCTTGGTGGCGTTATAGGCCACCATCCCGTAGTCACCACCCATCCCGGAAACGGACGAGATGTTAACAATGGCGCCGTGTCGTTGGTCTAGCATGGTCGGCAGGACAGCCTTAGCCGCTAGGTAGCTCCCCTTAACGTTGATGTCAAAGACCCTCGCCCAGTCGTCAGCGCTAATCTCGTGAACCTTGCCATGAACGACAATCCCCGCGTCGTTAACTAAGGCGTCAATGCCGCCGAAGCGTTTCAGCGTTGCCTTAGCCATTTCCTTAGTGTCTGCTTCCTTGGAAACGTCGGCGGCCACAAAGCCGATTAACTTCTCGTCAAAGTCCTGGGTCAGGTCCGCTACGACCTGGGCGCCCTTAGTGGCATTTCTTGCGACTAGCATGACCTGCCAGCCGTTTTGTAGGAACTTCTTGGTGGTGGCCAGCCCAATCCCGGACGTGGCCCCCGTGATAACAACTGTTTGCATAACAAGACCTCCTTAGTTGCCACCATTGTATACCCAAAAGTGCGCGAGTGGAAAATAACCTAACTAGCAGTCCACCTGACTAAGCTAGCCCGGCCGTACTTAGGCACCAGGACTGCGGTTAGTTCCCACGAATAGACAACAAAAGGCCGGGAGGATAACGTGTTTCCCCTCGGCCCCTTGCCTTGGTTTTAAACGGTTATTCAGCTAATCCCTAGTGGCTAAGTCCGGGCACAGAACACCGCTGCCGCGCTAACCTGTGCCCTATTTTAACTAGTTGGGTCGCACTTCTTATTTCGTCGGGAACTTCAGGGTCTTGTTGGCAATTTCTGGTGCGTCGGTCATGTAATCATCGAACAACGACTTCCAAGCGTTTTCCGCCAGCAGACTCGTCTTCTTCTTTTGTTGGACCTTCTTTAAGTTGGCCAAACTCTTTTGGGCGTTGTAAGTGTAACTAGACTTGTTAACCTTGGTGAAGCCCGGTAGCTTGTAGAAGCGTAGGAGGTCACCGTTGATTACCTTGTCGGATAAGGCGAGGTCGGTCGTGACGTACTTTTGGATCTTGTCGATCTGCTTCTTTTGGCTCGTCGTCATCTTAGTGATCGGCTTACCAGTAGCGGTGTAGTAGTAGTCACCACCGTACTTGGTGTAGGTCTTAGATACCCAGTCGCCATCCCTAAACGGCACGATCTGGTTGCGCTTGGTGCTCAACAGGTCCTGGCCGAACTGGATGTACTTGTCCGAAGAGATCCCGAGGAGGTCTTCAATCGTTGGCAAGACGTCGATTTCACCCCCGTAGGTGTGGTCGATGCCCCCCTTGAGTCCTTCCATGTTGATCATGAACGGCACCTTTTGGAACATGGCCAAGTCGTAGTTAGTAACTGACTTCTTGCCCAAGATCTTGGCGATCGCCGCCTTGTGGTTGTCGGAAATCCCGTAGTGGTCCCCGTACAAGATCAGGACGGAATTCTTACGCAAGCCGGTCTTGTCTAAGTAATTGAGTAGCTCCCCGATCGATTGGTCGAGGTAGTGGGCGGTTTGAACGTACGGGTCAACCGTGTCGTCACCCGTCGACAGCTTCGGGAAGTCGGTGTCTTCGCTGTGGATGATGTACGGGTAGTGGTTCGTCACCGTAATCAACTTAGCGTAGAACGGTTGCGGCAGCTGTTGTAAGTATTCGGCCGTGTACTTCAAGAACAGCTTATCCTTGGTCCCGTAACCGACGTCGGAATCCTTAACGGTCGGGAAGAAGTCCTTAGAGAAGAAGTATTGGTAGCCAAATGACTTGTAGGCGTTGTCCCGGTTCCAGAAGGATGGCACGTCCCCGTGGAAGGCGGCCGTCGAGTAGCCGAGCTTTTGTTCCAGCAGGGCCGGGGCCGCTTGGAAGGTGTTGGTGGTCCCGTCAATCGTCATGGCCGAACCTTCTGGCAGACCAAAGAGCGAGTTTTCCAACATCATTTCGGCGTCGGACGTTTTCCCCTGACCTACTTCGTGGAAGAAGTTGTCAAAGGCCAACGTGTCGCTAGAGTGGTAGAGCTTGTTTAAGTTGGGCGTTACTTCTTGGCCGTCCACCTTATAATCGATTACCCACTGCTGAAGGCTTTCCAGGTGGATGATGAAGATGTTTTTACCCTTCGCCACCCCTTCGTATTGAATGTTTGGTGACGCGTAGTTGGACTTCAAGAACTTCTCGACCGGGGCGAGGTCCTTGGCACTGGCCTTGGCCTTGATCGCACTGGTTTGGGTGGCCTTGATCCCATCGTAAATCGTGTAGGCTTCCAGCCCCAAGTACTTAACGATGTAGTTAGAGTCAAAAGTTCGGGTCAGAAGCTGGCTCCGGTCGCTTTCGGCCATCCCGAGATTGGCGCCAAACAGGACAAAGCCCAACGCCGTAAAGGTCGCGGCGTAGCGAATTTTAAAGTAGCGCATATCGACGCGAACAAAGTGGAAGAGCAAGATGACGATTAAAATCACCACGTCCAAGTAGACACAAAAGTCGCTTGGTTTCATGATTTCGGCCAGACTCTTCCCCAGGTTATTGGAGGTCGACCCCGACCCCTTGATCACGTTCATCGTGATGAAGTCGGAAAATTCACGGTAATAGAGGATGTTGGCAAACAGCCAGGTGGACAAAAGCAGGTCCACGATTACCATCACCCAATAGGATAACCGCCCGCGAAAGTATAACCCAATCCCCAAGAAGACGATTGCGCTGGGGATCGTGTTAAAGGCAAGCAGGAATTGCTGCACCGCCCCGGTCGCTCCCAGAGTGAACTTTGTTTGGTACGCCCAGTAACTCTTGATCGCAAACAAGAGCACCGTTAAAAGAAAGAACCTGAGCTTGGTATTGAAGACCGCCCGGACCTTTCGCAGCGCTGTTTTCATAATTTGTGTTCCTCCATCAAAAATATCAACATTCTCTATCATACAAGAATTC
>OKWA01000385.1_pt1 | contig 25475 bp, 42 predicted proteins | sample 1606861 | NCBI WGS metagenome assembly OKWA01 (sample SAMN03281007, study PRJEB24777) | human gut metagenome | isolation source: fecal sample PR166 from 1 month old female Malay infant, vaginally... | reverse complement strand
GAAGGTTTACGCTTCGCAATCCGTGAAGGTGGCCGTACAGTAGGTGCGGGTGTTGTTGCTAAAGTATTAGGTTAATTCCTAGCTTTATTATTTTTGAAAAGGGCATCTGATGATGCCCTTTTTTAGTTTATGCCTCTATTAACGATAACTAGCTTATTGCCATTATTCATTTTTTATTATCATCAGCACAATTAGATAGATCTGTACGATAAATAGAAATTGAAATAACAATGATTATCATTTACTATCTTGATAGGTAGTTAATGAGGTCGTTATTATGTATGTCTGTCTGTGTCATGGTGTGAGTGATAAAAAAATTATCTCTACTGTTCATAAACATCAAATTCGAACAATCAATCAATTGCGTCAAATCCTACCTGTAGGCAGTTGTTGTGGTAAATGTATACGTCAAGCTCGTCAACTTATAGATGATGAACAACACCTCCTTTATCCTCAAATTTCTGAAGTTGCATAACATTTTTTAATATTCCTTTCTCTCTACTTTGTATAAAAGGTCTACACTAAAAAGACTGGAAGCAAAGGAGCATAAAAATGAAAGGTGATAAAAAAATGATAGCCCACCTTAATAAATTATTAGGTGGTGAACTTGTTGCAATTAATCAGTATTTCTTGCATGCCCGTATGTTTAAAAACTGGGGATTTACTCGCCTTAATGCGATGGAATACCATGAATCTATTGATGAAATGAAGCATGCTGATAAATATATTGAGCGTATTTTATTTTTAGAAGGTATCCCTAACTTACAAGATTTAGGAAAACTCAATATCGGTGAAGATGTTGAAGAGATGTTGCGTTCAGATCTTGAACTCGAACTAGGGGGAGCAAAAGACTTACGTGAAGCTATCGCTTATGCTGATTCAATTCATGATTATGTGAGCAGAGATCTGATGCTAGAAATCTTAACGGATGAAGAAGGGCATATCGATTGGATTGAAACCCAACTGGAGCTTATTGAACGTATCGGACTACAAAACTATCTTCAAGCGCAAATGATTGAAGAGTGATTTCATCTTTTAGCAAAAAAGAAGTATTAATCTTTCTTTATTGCTATCTATCGAATTTATAAAAACAAAGGTAACGCTATTGTTGCCTTTGTTTTTTATTTTTTAAGTTCAATTTGCTGTGGCTAGATAATTTTTATCGCTGTTTTTTTATTCTTGGCTTGATTTCATCTCTCAGGCAAGTATAATGCGCAGGCTCACTGATTTAGTGGGGCTGATTTATCAGCTAATGCAGATTTTTTTATTGCATTAATATAATACTCCCGATTGGGGAGTTATATGCAGAACGATTACACTCTCTCATCAATCGAAATGGGTACGAGTAGTAATCATTTACGTTTATAAAAAATAGTTGGAGCTCTGGTCTCATGCAGAACCAAAGAATCCGTATCCGCCTGAAAGCTTTTGATCATCGTCTGATTGATCAATCAACTGCGGAAATCGTAGAGACTGCTAAGCGCACAGGTGCGCAAGTTCGTGGTCCAATCCCACTGCCGACTCGCAAAGAGCGTTTCACAGTGTTGATTTCTCCGCACGTTAATAAAGATGCGCGTGATCAGTATGAAATTCGCACTCACAAACGTCTGGTTGACATCGTTGAGCCAACCGAGAAAACCGTTGATGCTCTGATGCGTCTGGATCTGGCTGCCGGCGTAGACGTGCAGATCAGCCTAGGTTAATCAGGTCATCAAGCGATTGAGAGGTTGAAACAATGATTGGTTTAGTCGGTAAAAAAGTAGGAATGACTCGTATCTTCACTGAAGATGGCGTTTCAATCCCTGTAACCGTTATCGAAATTGAAAACAACCGTGTTACTCAGGTCAAAGATCTAGAGAAAGACGGTTATCGTGCAATTCAGGTGACTACAGGTAGCAAAAAAGCGAACCGTGTACTGAAACCTGAAGCAGGTCATTTTGCTAAAGCTGGCGTTGAAGCTGGCCGCTTACTGCGTGAATTCCGTCTGAACGAAGGCGAAGAATACACTGTAGGTCAAAGCATTAGTGTAGAAATTTTCGCTGACGTTAAAAAAGTCGACGTTACTGGAACATCTAAAGGTAAAGGTTTTGCTGGTACTGTAAAGCGCTGGAACTTCCGTACTCAAGATGCTACCCACGGTAACTCCTTGTCTCACCGCGTTCCGGGTTCTATCGGTCAGAACCAGACTCCGGGTCGTGTATTTAAAGGCAAGAAAATGGCAGGTCAACTGGGTAACGAACAAGTTACCGTTCAGAGCCTGGAAGTAGTACGTGTTGACGCTGAGCGCAACCTGCTGCTGGTCAAAGGTGCTGTCCCAGGTGCAACTGGCAGTGACCTGATCGTTAAACCAGCTGTCAAGGCGTAACGTCGAGGAGATAGGAATGGAATTGGTAATGAAAGACGCGCAAGGCGCGCTGACTGTTTCCGAAACTACCTTCGGGCGTGACTTTAACGAAGCGCTTGTGCATCAAGTAGTCGTTGCATACGCTGCTGGTGCTCGTCAAGGTACTCGTGCTCAGAAAACTCGTGCTGAAGTTTCTGGTTCAGGCAAAAAGCCATGGCGCCAGAAAGGTACAGGTCGTGCACGTTCAGGTTCAATCAAGAGCCCAATTTGGCGCTCTGGTGGTGTTAGCTTCGCAGCTAAACCACAGGACCACAGTCAAAAAGTAAACAAAAAGATGTACCGCGGTGCTCTGAAGAGCATTCTGTCAGAACTGGTACGTCAAGATCGTCTGATCGTCGTAGAGAAGTTCTCTGTTGAAGCGCCTAAAACTAAGCTTTTAGCACAGAAACTGAAAGATATGGCTCTGGAAGATGTACTGATTGTCACAGCAGAAGTTGATGAGAATCTGTATTTAGCAGCACGTAACTTATACAAAGTAGACGTTCGTGATGCAGCAACAATCGATCCAGTTAGCTTAATCGCCTTCGACAAAGTCGTCATGACTGCTGACGCTGTGAAGCAAGTTGAGGAGATGCTGGCATGATCCGTGAAGAACGTCTGCTGAAAGTACTGCGCGCGCCGCATGTATCTGAAAAAGCTTCTATCGCGATGGAAAAATCAAATACCATCGTTCTCAAAGTTGCTAAAGACGCGACCAAAGCAGAGATTAAAGCAGCTGTACAAAAACTGTTTGAAGTCGAAGTTGAAAGTGTTAACACTCTGCTGATGAAAGGCAAAGTGAAACGTCACGGTCAGCGTATTGGTCGTCGTAGCGACTGGAAAAAAGCTTACGTCACCCTGAAGGAAGGCCAGAATCTGGACTTCGTCGGCGGCGCTGAGTAAGTCGGAGGAGTAAAGAACAATGGCAATTGTTAAATGTAAACCTACGTCTCCGGGCCGTCGCCACGTAGTTAAAGTGGTAAACCCAGAGCTGCATAAAGGGAAACCTTATGCGCCATTGCTGGAAAAGAACAGCAAATCCGGTGGTCGTAACAACAATGGTCGTATCACTACCCGTCATATCGGTGGTGGTCACAAACAGGCTTACCGTATTGTTGACTTTAAACGCAACAAAGATGGTATCCCTGCGACAGTAGAACGTCTGGAATATGATCCAAACCGTTCAGCTAACATCGCTTTAGTGCTGTATGCTGATGGTGAACGCCGCTACATCCTGGCTCCAAAAGGCCTGAAAGCGGGTGATAAAGTTCAATCTGGCGTTGATGCTGCTATCAAAACGGGTAACACCTTACCAATGCGTAATATCCCGGTTGGTTCTACCGTTCATAACGTAGAAATGAAACCAGGTAAAGGTGGTCAGTTAGCTCGTTCAGCTGGTACTTACGTTCAAATCGTTGCGCGTGATGGTGCTTATGTCACTATCCGTCTGCGTTCTGGTGAAATGCGTAAGATCCCTTCTGATTGCCGTGCAACTATCGGTGAAGTAGGTAACTCTGAGCACATGTTACGCGTTCTGGGTAAAGCTGGTGCAAGTCGCTGGCGTGGTATTCGTCCTACCGTTCGCGGTACTGCGATGAACCCAGTAGACCACCCACACGGTGGTGGTGAAGGTCGTAACTTTGGTAAACACCCAGTAACACCTTGGGGCGTTCAAACCAAAGGTAAGAAGACTCGTAAAAACAAACGCACTGAACACTTTATCGTTCATCGTCGTACTAAGAAATAATTAGAGGATAAGCCATGCCACGTTCTCTCAAGAAAGGTCCTTTTATTGACCTGCACTTGCTGAAGAAGGTAGAGAAAGCGGTGGAAAGCGGTGACAAAAAGCCTGTTAAGACTTGGTCCCGTCGTTCAACGATCTTTCCTAACATGATCGGTTTGACCATCGCTGTCCATAATGGTCGTCAGCATGTTCCAGTTTACGTTTCCGACGAAATGGTTGGTCACAAACTGGGTGAATTCGCGCCGACCCGTACTTATCGCGGTCATGCAGCCGATAAAAAGGCTAAGAAGAAATAAGGTAGGAGGAAGAGATGGAAACTATCGCTATACATCGCCACGCTCGTTCTTCTGCTCAGAAGGTTCGCCTGGTGGCAGACCTGATTCGCGGTAAGAAAGTGTCGCAAGCTCTGGAAACTCTGACCTATACCAACAAGAAAGCTGCTGGTTTAGTGAAGAAAGTACTCGAGTCTGCTATTGCTAATGCAGAACACAACGATGGCGCTGACATTGATGATCTGAAAGTAGCTAAGATCTTTGTTGACGAAGGTCCTTCTATGAAGCGCATTATGCCTCGTGCAAAAGGCCGTGCAGATCGTATTCTGAAGCGCACCAGCCACATCACTGTGGTTGTGTCCGATCGCTGAGACTCTGGAGACTAGCAATGGGTCAAAAAGTACATCCTAATGGTATCCGCCTTGGCATTGTCAAGCCTTGGAATTCCACATGGTATGCGGGTACCAATGAATTCGCTGACAACCTAGACAGCGATTTTAAAGTGCGCCAGTACTTAACTAAAGAACTGGCAAAAGCATCTGTATCTCGTATCGTTATCGAACGTCCTGCGAAAAGCATCCGTGTGACTATTCACACTGCTCGCCCAGGTATCGTTATCGGTAAAAAAGGTGAAGATGTAGAAAAACTGCGTAAAAACGTAGCGGATATCGCTGGCGTTCCTGCGCAAATTAATATCGCCGAAGTACGTAAACCTGAACTGGACGCAAAATTAGTTGCTGACAGCATCACTTCACAGCTGGAACGTCGTGTTATGTTCCGTCGTGCTATGAAGCGTGCGGTACAGAACGCAATGCGTTTAGGCGCTAAAGGTATTAAAGTGGAAGTAAGTGGTCGTTTAGGCGGCGCTGAAATCGCTCGTACTGAATGGTATCGTGAAGGTCGTGTACCTCTGCACACTCTGCGTGCAGATATCGACTACAATACCTCAGAAGCACATACTACTTATGGTGTGCTCGGCGTTAAGGTATGGATCTTCAAAGGTGAGATCCTGGGTGGTATGGCTGCGGTTGAACAGGCGGAAAAACCAGCCGCTCAACCTAAAAAGCAGCAGCGTAAAGGCCGCAAGTAAGGAGAGTCGCTGATGTTACAACCTAAGCGTACAAAATTCCGTAAAGTGCATAAAGGCCGCAACCGTGGCTTAGCTATAGGTACGGATGTAAGCTTCGGGACTTACGGTCTTAAAGCTGTGGGCCGTGGTCGTCTGACTGCACGTCAGATCGAAGCGGCACGTCGTGCAATGACCCGTGCAGTTAAGCGTCAGGGTAAAATCTGGATCCGTGTGTTCCCAGACAAACCAATCACTGAAAAGCCGCTCGAAGTCCGTATGGGTAAAGGTAAAGGTAACGTGGAGTATTGGGTTGCCTTGATCCAGCCAGGTAAAGTCCTATATGAAATGGATGGTGTGCCTGAAGAAGTGGCCCGTGAAGCATTTCAGCTAGCGGCAGCAAAACTGCCTATCAAAACCACCTTTGTAACTAAGACGGTGATGTAATGAAAGCAAAAGAGCTGCGCGAAAAGAGCGTTGAAGAGCTGAACACTGAATTGCTGAACTTACTGCGTGAGCAGTTCAATCTGCGTATGCAGGCAGCAAGTGGTCAGTTACAACAGTCTCATCTGTTGAAACAAGTGCGTCGTAATATCGCACGCGTTAAGACTTTACTGACTGAGAAGGCGGGTGCGTAATGACCGATAAAATCCGTACTCTGCAAGGTCGTGTGGTAAGTGACAAAATGGAAAAATCTGTTGTTGTTGCTATCGATCGTATGGTGAAACATCCATTATATGGTAAATTCATCCGTCGTACGACTAAACTGCATGTACATGACGAGAACAACGAATGTGGCATGGGTGACGTAGTAGAAATTCGTCAAACACGTCCTATCTCTAAGACTAAGTCTTGGGCGTTAGTTCGCGTTGTAGAAAAAGCTGTTCTGTAATAAAATAGCCTTTTCGTACGAAATAAACGGCTCAAAACTGAACGAGCCGTTTATTTTTTCTGTCCATATCGAGAATGTGGTGTTATAATGCCGCTCCCTCGTATTATGGGATATTGAACGGCCTCTTCTAATGTGGAAGTGGCTCAGTAGTAGTTGACATTTAGCGGAGCACTAAAATGATCCAAGAACAGACTATGCTGAACGTCGCCGACAACTCCGGTGCACGTCGCGTAATGTGTATCAAGGTTCTAGGTGGCTCGCACCGTCGCTACGCAGATGTAGGTGACATCATCAAAATTACCATTAAAGAAGCAATTCCACGTGGTAAAGTTAAGAAAGGTGATGTACTGAAAGCGGTAGTGGTGCGCACCAAGAAGGGTGTTCGTCGCCCTGACGGTTCTGTCATTCGCTTCGATAGCAACGCTTGTGTATTGTTAAACAACAACAGCGAGCAAGTTATTGGTACGCGTATTTTTGGGCCGGTTACTCGTGAACTTCGTAACGAGAAGTTTATGAAAATAATCTCTCTGGCACCTGAAGTACTCTAAGGAGCAGGCAATGGCAGCGAAAATCCGTCGTGAAGACGAAGTTATCGTGCTAACTGGTAAAGATAAAGGTAAGCGCGGTAAAGTAAAACAGGTTCTTTCTTCTGGTAAAGTTATCGTTGAAGGTATCAATCTGGTTAAAAAACATCAGAAGCCAGTACCGGCTCTGAACCAACCAGGTGGCATCGTTGAAAAAGAAGCTGCAATTCAAGTTTCTAACGTTGCAATCTTCAATGCGGCAACCGGCAAGGCTGACCGTGTAGGTTTTAGATTCGAAGACGGCAAAAAAGTTCGTTTCTTCAAATCTAATAAAGAAACTATCAAGTAATTTGGAGTATACGATGGCGAAACTGCATGATTACTACAAAGACGAGGTAGTCCAAAAACTGATGTCTCAGTTTGGTTACCATTCTGTCATGCAAGTCCCTCGGGTCGAGAAGATCACCCTGAACATGGGTGTTGGTGAAGCAATTGCTGATAAAAAACTGCTGGATAATGCAGCAGCTGATTTAGCAGCAATCTCAGGTCAAAAACCTCTGATCACCAAAGCACGCAAATCTGTTGCAGGCTTCAAAATCCGCCAGGGCTATCCGATCGGCTGTAAAGTGACCCTGCGTGGCGAACGCATGTGGGAGTTCTTTGAACGTCTGATCTCTATTGCTGTACCACGTATCCGTGACTTCCGTGGTTTGTCCGCTAAATCATTCGATGGACGTGGTAACTACAGCATGGGCGTGCGTGAACAAATCATCTTCCCTGAAATCGATTACGATAAAGTGGATCGTGTTCGTGGTTTGGATATTACCATTACTACGACTGCGAAATCTGATGATGAAGGTCGCGCATTGTTAGCAGCGTTTAACTTCCCGTTCCGCAAGTAAGGCAGGGCATTCATGGCTAAGAAATCTATGAAAGCACGTGATGTAAAACGTGCGAATTTAGCTGAGAAATTCTTCGCAAAACGCGCAGAACTGAAAGCTATCGTTTCAGATGTAAACGTATCTGATGAAGATCGTTGGAATGCTGTTCTGAAACTGCAAACACTGCCACGTGATTCAAGTCCTTCACGTCAGCGTAACCGCTGCCGTCAAACTGGACGTCCGCACGGTTTCCTGCGGAAATTTGGCCTAAGCCGTATTAAAGTCCGTGAAGCCGCTATGCGCGGTGAAATCCCGGGCCTTAGAAAGGCTAGCTGGTAATCACCCTAATTGAATCACGGGAGTAAAGACAGATGAGCATGCAAGATCCCATCGCGGATATGCTGACCCGTATCCGTAACGGTCAGGCCGCGAATAAAGTTGCGGTCACAATGCCTTCCTCCAAGCTGAAAGTGGCGATTGCCAACGTGCTTAAGGAAGAAGGTTATATCGAAGATTTTAAAATTGAAGGCGACACTAAGCCAGAACTGGAAATCACTTTAAAATATTTCCAAGGTAAGGCTGTAGTAGAAAGCATTCAGCGCGTAAGCCGTCCAAGTCTGCGCATCTATAAAAGAAAAGATGAGCTGCCACAAGTTATGGCAGGACTGGGCATCGCTGTTGTTTCTACCTCAAAAGGTGTTATGACTGATCGTGCAGCTCGCCAAGCAGGTCTTGGTGGCGAGATTATCTGCTACGTAGCTTAATTCGGGAGGAAAGAATGTCTCGTGTGGCAAAAGCACCCGTCGTCATTCCTGCCGGCGTAGAGGTTAAACTCAACGGTCAGGTAATTACGATTAAGGGTAAAAACGGCGAGCTTACTCGTACTATCCATAATGCAGTTGAAATTCAACATGCTGACAACCAACTAACTTTCGCACCACGCGATGGTTATGCTGATGCATGGGCACAAGCGGGTACTACTCGTTCACTGCTAAATGCAATGGTTGTAGGTGTTACCGAAGGCTTCACTAAGAAACTGCAACTGGTAGGTGTAGGTTATCGTGCGTCTGTTAAGGGCAACACAGTTAACTTATCAGTAGGTTATTCACATCCAGTGGAACACCAACTGCCAGCAGGCATCACTGCTGAATGTCCAACACAAACTGAAATCCTACTGAAAGGTGCGGATAAGCAAGTGATTGGTCAAGTAGCAGCTGAACTGCGTGCTTACCGTCGCCCTGAACCTTATAAAGGTAAAGGTATTCGTTACGCCGACGAAGTTGTGCGTATCAAAGAGGCTAAGAAGAAGTAAGGTAACACTATGGATAAGAAAGCAGCTCGTATCCGTCGTGCGACCCGCGCACGCCGTAAGCTCCAGGAACTGGGTGCGACTCGCCTGGTGGTACATCGTACCCCTCGCCATATTTATGCGCAGGTTATTGCACCAAACGGTTCTGAAACTTTGGTGGCCGCTTCTACTACAGAAAAAGCTATCATTGAGCAACTGAAAAACACTGGAAACAAAGAAGCAGCAGCAGTAGTTGGTAAAATTGTTGCTGAACGCGCTCTGGAAAAAGGTATCAAATCAGTATCATTTGACCGTTCCGGTTTCCAATATCATGGTCGAGTCCAGGCACTGGCAGATGCTGCCCGTGAAGCTGGCCTTCAGTTCTAAGGTAGGAGTGTAAGATGGCTCACATCGAGAAACAAGCTGGCGAACTGCAGGAAAAGCTGATCGCGGTAAACCGCGTATCGAAAACCGTTAAAGGTGGTCGTATCTTTAGCTTCACCGCTCTTACAGTAGTTGGTGATGGTAATGGCCGCGTTGGTTTTGGATATGGCAAAGCTCGCGAAGTTCCGGCAGCAATCCAGAAAGCGATGGAAAAAGCCCGTCGCAATATGAAAACCGTCGCTTTAAACAACGGTACTCTGTTCCACCCTATTAAAGGTACTCATACAGGTTCTCGCGTATTTATGCAGCCTGCTCATGAAGGTACTGGTATCATCGCAGGTGGTGCAATGCGTGCAGTTCTAGAAGTGGCTGGCGTTCGTAACGTACTGGCTAAAACCTATGGTTCCACGAATCCGATTAACGTCGTTCGTGCAACACTGGACGCTTTAGATAGCATGAAGTCTCCAGAAATGGTCGCAGCTAAGCGTGGTAAATCCGTTGAAGAAATTCTGGGGTAATGACCATGGCTAAGACTATTAAAATTACTCAAACACGCAGTTTAATCGGCCGTCTGCCTAAACATAAGGCAACTATGGCTGGTTTAGGTCTGCGTCGCATCGGTCACACTGTAGAACGCGAAGATACACCAGCAGTTCGCGGTATGATCAACTTGGTTTCCTATATGGTTAAAGTTGAGGAGTAAGAGATGCGTTTAAATACTCTGTCTCCGGCTGAAGGTGCCAAGCATGCGCCTAAACGTGTAGGTCGTGGTATCGGTTCTGGCCTAGGTAAAACTGGCGGCCGTGGTCACAAAGGTCAGAAATCTCGTTCTGGCGGTGGCGTACGTCGTGGTTTTGAAGGTGGTCAGATGCCTTTATACCGTCGTTTACCAAAATTTGGTTTTACTTCACGTAAATCATTCGTGACTGCGGAAATCCGTCTGTCTGATTTGGCTTATGTTGAAGGCGATGTAATCGATCTGAATGCACTGAAAGCCGCAAACGTTGTTGGCCCACAGATTGAATTTGCAAAATTAATTCTGTCTGGCGAGGTTAACCGTGCAGTGACTATTCGTGGTCTGCGTGTTACCAAAGGTGCCCGTGCAGCAATCGAATCAGCTGGCGGTAAAATTGAGGAATAAGTGACAGATGGCTAAACAACCAGGGTTAGATTTTCAGAGTGCTAAAGGTGGTATAGGTGAACTAAAACGCAGATTACTGTTTGTTCTTGGTGCACTAATTGTCTTTAGGATTGGCTCTTTTATTCCTATCCCTGGTATTGATGCCACTGTGCTTGCCAAATTGCTCGATCAGCAAAAAGGCACCATCATTGAAATGTTTAACATGTTCTCTGGTGGTGCTCTTAGCCGTGCTTCTATCTTTGCGCTGGGTATCATGCCTTATATTTCGGCATCGATTATTATCCAACTATTATCAGTGGTTAACCCTCGGTTAGCGGAGATTAAGAAGGAAGGGGAGGCCGGTCGTCGTAAGATCAGCCAATATACCCGTTATGGTACTTTGGTGCTGGCGATATTCCAATCTATTGGTATCGCAACAGGCTTACCGAATATGCCAGGAATGCAAGGTCTGGTTATTAATCCAGGCTTACCATTCTATATTACGGCTGTTGTGAGCTTAGTCACAGGGACAATGTTCCTGATGTGGTTAGGTGAGCAAATCACTGAACGTGGTATTGGTAACGGTATCTCAATCATTATCTTTGCAGGTATCGTTGCAGGTCTTCCACCTGCCATTGGTCAAACCATCGAGCAGGCGCGGCAAGGCGAACTGCACTTCCTCCTGTTATTGTTGGTTGCAGTATTGGTGTTCGCGGTAACTTTCTTTGTTGTTTTTGTAGAAAGAGGACAACGTCGTATCGTTGTTAACTATGCAAAACGTCAACAAGGGCGTAGAATATACGCGGCACAAAGTACACATCTACCACTTAAGGTAAATATGGCGGGTGTAATACCGGCAATTTTTGCTTCAAGTATTATTCTGTTTCCTGGTACAATAACCTCTTGGTTTGGCGATGGTACAGGATGGGGTTGGCTGACGACAATTTCTTTAAATTTACAGCCTGGTCAACCTATTTATGTGTTACTATACGCTGCTGCAATCATCTTCTTCTGTTTCTTCTATACGGCGTTGGTTTTCAACCCAAGAGAAACGGCAGATAACCTGAAGAAGTCCGGTGCATTTGTACCAGGAATTCGCCCGGGAGAGCAGACGGCTAAATATATAGATAAAGTGATGACACGTTTAACCTTAATCGGTGCTCTGTACATTACCTTTATCTGTCTCATCCCGGAGTTCATGCGTGACGCAATGAAAGTACCTTTCTATTTTGGTGGTACTTCCCTCTTAATCGTGGTTGTGGTCATCATGGATTTTATGGCTCAAGTGCAAACTCTCCTGATGTCAAGTCAGTATGAGTCTGCATTGAAAAAAGCAAACCTTAAAGGCTAATTACCGATAAGATGGGTTTGTTTTAGAAGTTACGGAGAGTAAAAATGAAAGTTCGTGCTTCCGTCAAGAAAATGTGCCGTAACTGCAAAATCGTTAGACGTCACGGCCACGTGCGTGTAATTTGCAGTGTTGACCCTAAGCATAAACAGCGTCAAGGCTAAATTATTGCATTTTTTTCTTGCAAAGTTCGGTTGAGCTGGCTAAATTAGCCAGCCCAATCATTTATAATCATACAGTATTGTTTGAGTATCCTGAAAACGGGCTTTTCAGAATAGTACTGTATAAAGTTAATTTAGGAGTGCATAGTGGCCCGTATAGCAGGCATTAACATTCCTGATCATAAACATACCGTAATCGCTTTAACATCGATTTACGGCATTGGTAAAACTCGTTCACAGGCTATCTGTGAAGCAACGGGTATTGCTGAAAATGTTAAGATCAGTGAGCTGTCTGAAGAGCAAATCGACAAGCTGCGTGACGAAGTTGCCAAATACGTTGTAGAAGGTGATCTACGTCGTGAAGTTACCCTGAGCATCAAACGTCTGATGGATCTTGGTACTTACCGTGGTTTACGTCATCGTCGTGGTCTACCAGTTCGCGGTCAGCGTACTAAGACTAACGCACGTACCCGTAAGGGTCCGCGTAAGCCGATCAAGAAATAATCGGGGTATTTGAACAATGGCAAAAGCACCTATTCGTGCACGTAAGCGTGTAAGAAAACAAGTCTCTGACGGTGTGGCTCATATCCATGCTTCTTTCAACAACACAATCGTTACTATTACAGACCGTCAAGGTAACGCGTTGGGTTGGGCTACTGCCGGTGGTTCCGGTTTCCGTGGTTCTCGTAAATCTACTCCGTTTGCGGCTCAGGTTGCAGCAGAACGTTGCGCTGAAGCTGTTAAAGAGTACGGAATTAAGAACTTGGAAGTTATGGTAAAAGGACCTGGTCCTGGTCGTGAGTCAACTATCCGTGCATTAAACGCGGCTGGTTTCCGCATCACTAATATTACTGATGTGACTCCGATTCCTCATAACGGTTGTCGTCCACCGAAAAAACGTCGCGTTTAATAACGGTTTCGTTTTTAGGATAGTTGGAGAAAGAAAATGGCAAGATATTTGGGTCCTAAGCTCAAGCTGAGCCGTCGCGAAGGTACAGATTTATTTCTGAAATCTGGCGTTCGGGCGATTGACACCAAGTGTAAACTGGAACAAGCACCAGGTCAGCACGGCGCACGTAAACCGCGTCTGTCTGATTACGGTGTTCAGTTACGTGAAAAACAAAAAGTACGTCGTATTTACGGTGTTCTAGAGCGTCAATTCCGTAACTACTACAAAGAAGCAACACGTCTGAAAGGCAACACAGGTGAGAACTTACTTACTCTGTTAGAAGGTCGTCTGGATAACGTTGTTTATCGTATGGGCTTTGGCGCAACTCGCGCAGAAGCACGTCAGATGGTTAGCCACAAAGCAATCATGGTAAATGGTCGCGTGGTTAATATTGCTTCTTATCAGGTTTCCCCGAATGACGTAGTCAGCGTTCGTGAAAAATCGAAAAAACAGTCTCGTATTAAGGCTGCTTTAGAGCTGGCTGAACAGCGTGAAAAGCCAACATGGCTGGAAGTTGATGCTGCTAAGATGGAAGGTGTGTTCAAACGTATTCCTGAACGTACTGACTTGTCTGCGGACATTAACGAGCACCTGATCGTCGAGCTTTACTCCAAGTAAGGCTTAGCACCAAAGAGAGGACACAATGCAGGGTTCTGTGACAGAGTTTCTAAAACCGCGCCTGGTTGATATCGAGCAAGTGAGTTCGACGCACGCCAAGGTGACCCTTGAGCCATTAGAGCGAGGCTTCGGCCACACTCTAGGTAACGCACTGCGCCGTATTCTGCTTTCGTCTATGCCGGGTTGTGCGGTAACAGAGGTTGAGATTGATGGTGTACTGCATGAGTACAGCACCAAAGAAGGTGTTCAGGAAGATATCCTAGAAATACTGCTCAACCTTAAGGGGTTGGCGGTAAAAGTTCATGGTAAAGATGAAGTAATTCTTACTTTGAGCAAATCTGGCATTGGCCCTGTTATTGCAGCCGATATCATCCATGACGGTGATGTCGAAATCGTCAAGCCGCAGCACGTTATCTGCCACCTTACAGACGAAAACGCATCTATTAATATGCGTATCAAAGTTCAGCGTGGTCGTGGTTATGTGCCGGCTTCTGCCCGAATTCATTCGGAAGAAGATGAGCGCCCTATCGGTCGTTTACTAGTAGATGCGTGTTATAGCCCAGTTGAGCGAATCGCTTATACTGTGGAAGCAGCGCGTGTTGAACAACGTACCGACTTGGATAAGCTGGTAATCGAGATGGAGACTAACGGTACTATCGATCCAGAAGAATCGATTCGCCGTGCAGCGACTATCCTGGCTGAACAGCTTGAAGCTTTTGTTGACTTACGTGATGTTCGTCAGCCTGAAGTTAAAGAAGAGAAGCCAGAGTTCGATCCGATCCTGCTGCGCCCAGTTGACGATCTTGAATTGACTGTCCGCTCTGCTAACTGTCTGAAGGCAGAAGCAATCCACTACATCGGTGATCTGGTACAGCGTACTGAAGTTGAATTACTTAAGACGCCTAACCTTGGTAAGAAATCTCTTACTGAGATTAAAGACGTACTGGCGTCGCGTGGTTTATCTCTAGGCATGCGCCTTGAGAATTGGCCACCTGCAAGTATCGCTGATGAATAAGATCACAGGTTAAGGTTTTACTGAGAAGGATAAGGTCATGCGCCATCGTAAGAGTGGTCGTCAATTGAACCGCAACAGCAGCCATCGTCAGGCTATGTTTCGCAACATGGCAGGTTCTTTAGTTCGTCATGAAATCATCAAGACAACTTTGCCTAAAGCGAAAGAACTGCGTCGCGTCGTTGAGCCGCTGATTACTCTTGCCAAGACCGACAGCGTAGCTAATCGTCGTCTGGCATTCGCCCGTACTCGTGACAACGAAGTCGTGGCAAAACTGTTTACAGTATTAGGTCCGCGTTTTGCGAGCCGTGCAGGTGGTTACACTCGTATTCTGAAGTGTGGCTTCCGTGCAGGTGACAATGCTCCAATGGCTTACATTGAGCTTGTTGACCGTGCTGATTCTGAAACAGAAGCAGCTGCTGAATAATAAATTATTATTTAGCGAAGCGAATAAAAAGACCGGATTTTTTAATCCGGTTTTTTTATTGCTATAGATTAGCAATAAATTTAAATTTATTGGTTCCTCCCTTTAATGACTCGCTACTTCTTTATTTATGTGGGTGTTATATATTTACTTTTGAATATGCTGCTATTGTGCGAAAGTAAGTATTAAGTATCGCACTATATTTCAATTCTATTTTTTTGGTTATTTGTTATGCTTACTTATCATTAGTTTGAGGAGTGATCAATGTATCGCATCGGCCAAATTGCAAAATTAGCGAATGTTACAACAGATACTATCCGTTTTTATGAAAAACAAGGATTGATGGAACATGATAGACGGACAGAAGGTGGCTATCGTCTGTATACAGAACAAGATTTGCAAAGATTACGCTTTATTCGTTATGCCAAAGAGTTAGGCTTTACTCTGGATGCTATTACTGAGTTACTTTCAATTAGAGTCGATCCTGCGCATCATACTTGTGTAGAATCAAAACATATTGTTGATGCTAGGCTAGCAGAAGTTGAGGCTCGTCTAAAAGAAATGGAAAAGATGCGTGATTCTTTAAAAATGTTAAGCAATGCTTGCTGTGGAACCGCTCATGAAAGTACATATTGTTCAATTCTAGAAATACTTGAATCTGGAGCGACAAAGCAATAATATCTGCACTGAAGATTGTTGTTCTATGCTTTATGTTCTTTAATAATTTAAGAGGTTTTTATGTCTAGCAAATATCAGCACCAAAAAGGTGTGATCAAAGATAATGCGTTAGCTGCACTTGTTCATGATCCTTTATTTAGACAACGGGTAGAAAAAAATAAGAAAGGCAAAGGCAGCTATATGAGAAAGGCAAAACATAATAAGAAAGGTAACTGGGAGGCCAGTGATAACAAATATTTTCAATTGTTATCACTGGCCTTTTAGTTTTTATTTTTGCTGATTTTTTAATAGATCACGGATTTCTGTTAATAAAGTTTCTTCTGCTGAAGGTGCAGGTGGTGCTTTAGGTTGCTCTTCTTCTTGTCTGCGCATCTTATTAATTAATTTAATCGCACAGAAAATAGCAAACGCGACAATGGCAAAATCAAAAACAGTTTGTATAAAGGCACCATAGTTTAAGATAACGGCAGGTATATCCCCATGAGCCTCTCTTAGTACTAAACTAAATTGTTTAAAATCGATCCCTCCAATGAGTAAGCCTAATGGAGGCATAATCACATCAGCTACTAAGGATGAAACAATTTTTCCGAATGCGGCACCAATGATGACACCGACTGCCATGTCAACAACATTGCCTTTCATTGCAAATTCACGAAACTCTTTGAAAAAAGCCATAACCACCCCTTATTAGTATGGATCTAGATATAAAAATATGTGTTTAGATAATAATAATAGATCAGTATCAGTAACAATCACTACTATTCTTATTTCTACACTAGAGTTATAAGAAAAATGGACTAGGTTGGAACAGTTTTTCTACTTCAGGAACATATTTTTTATCTGTAATAAACATGATCACATGGTCACCTTGTTCTATTGAGTGACTTGCATTGGCAATAATGACATCTTCATTGCGGACAATGGCGCCGATAATTGTGCCTGGCGGAAGTTTGATATCTTGAATACGTCTACCGACAACTTTTGAGGTATTTTCATCACCATGTGCAATGGCTTCAATAGCTTCAGCAACACCGCGACGTAATGAGGAGACACTGACAATATCTGCTTTGCGAACATGACCTAATAGTGCTGAAATAGTGGCTTGTTGCGGAGAGATGGCAATATCAATGACTCCACCTTGGACTAAATCAACATAAGCACTGCGTTGAATAAGTACCATGGCTTTTTTTGCCCCCATACGTTTTGCGAGCATTGCGGACATGATATTTGCTTCATCATCATTAGTGAGTGCAATAAAGACATCGATTTGCTCAATATGCTCTTCAGCGAGTAGCTCTTGATCAGATGCATCACCATAAAACACGATAGTATCATGGAGGAGCTCTGCTAACTCGGTAGCACGTTGTTGATTATGCTCAATCAGCTTAACGCTATAATCTTTTTCTAATCTTGCCGCTAATCCTGCTCCAACGTTTCCGCCACCAACAATCATAATGCGTTTATAAGGCTTTTCTAATCGTTGTAGCTCACTCATTACTGCGCGAATATGTTGTGATGCCACCACGAAAAAGACCTCATCACCCGCTTCAATAATGGTCGATCCTTGAGGGCGAATAGGTCTATCTTGGCGAAAGATAGCCGCAACACGGGTATCAATATGTGGCATATGATCACGTAGAGTGGATAGTGCATTACCCACAAGTGATCCACCATAGTAGGCTTTTACTGCCACGATACTGACTTGACCTTCAGCAAAGTTTACTACCTGTAGGGCACCGGGGTATTGAATTAGTTTATAGATATAATCTATAACGAGGTGTTCCGGGGAGATGAGGTAATCAATAGGAATTGCTTCTGGTAAAAAAAGTTTATCTGCTTCACGAACAAATTCAGAGGCTCGGATACGAGCAACTTTATTGGGAGTATTAAATAAAGTATAAGCGACTTGGCATGCTATCATATTTGTTTCGTCAGAATTTGTGACGGCAACTAGCATATCCGCATCTTCAGCCCCCGCTTCTCTTAAGACTCTCGGATGAGATCCATGACCATTTACAACTCTTAAATCAAATTTATCTTGAAGTTGACGTAAACGGGTAGCATCAGTATCGACAACAGTAATATCGTTATTCTCACCGACAAGATTTTCAGCGAGAGTGCCACCCACTTGACCTGCGCCTAAGATAATAATTTTCATCGTCAGTTCTCAGAATATTCGATTAACAAATAAAAGATCAATGTCTGTTCACATCGATCTTGTGTTGGAATAGTAGCTTCTTTTAGATCTGATATCATCTTTTATCAGAAGATCATTTTTTGTTGATCAGCGCATAAAAGAAGCCATCACCGCTATATTGCTCCGGTAAGCATTGATGCTGATAGTCACATTGAGCATCTTGCATTGACGATAAGAAGGCTGCAATTTGTTGGCTATTTTCTTCCGGTAAAATAGAACAAGTAGCATAAACTAATGTGCCGCCTGATTTTAGGTATGGCCATATAGCATGTAATATTTCTTTTTGAATTTGCGCTAACTGAGCTATGTCTTCATTACGACGTAGCCATTTGATATCTGGATGGCGACGTATAACGCCAGTTGCTGAGCAAGGAGCATCAAGTAAGATCCTGTCAAATTGCATATTTGCACACCATTGCTCTGGATAACGTCCATCACCACTTTTGACTGTGGCATGTAGCTTTAAGCGGTTTAGATTTTCTTTAACTCTGGCTAAACGTTGCTCATCGATATCAATGGCGAGAACATGCGCTTTAGGGGCTATTTCTAAGATATGGGTTGTTTTTCCCCCAGGGGCTGCACATAAATCAAGAATTTGTTCGTTATTTTGTGGCGCTAATAATTCTGCACAACGCTGAGCACTGCGGTCTTGAACTGTGACCCACCCCTCATTAAATCCCGGTAACAGGTGAACATTACAAGGTGTTTCTAAACGAATAGCATTAGGGTGGTGGTCATCGGAGAACGCGCTGATCCCTTCTTTTTCAAGCAGCGCTAAGTACTGTTCTCGTGAATGATGTATTTGATTTACCCGTAACCACATTGGCGGCTTTTGGTTATTTCCTTCAATAATACTTTCCCATAGCTCAGGGTAGGCATTTTTTATTCGTGTGAGTAACCAAGAAGGGTGCAAATAACGGCTATCATTATTTTGGAAACGTTCCATTAATACATCTTGTTGACGCTGAAATTGGCGTAATACACCGTTAATTAACCCTTTTAATTGTGGTTTTTTCAGTGCGATCGCACCATTAACAGTTTCAGCGAGTGCTGCATGGGCAGGAACTCGAGTATAAAGGAGCTGATATAAACCGACCATAATGAGGTAATGTAAAATTCGTTGTTTACCTTTCAGTGGTTTATCCATTAGTTGTTGGATGATCCATTCTAGCTGGGGTAAGGTACGTAAGGTACCAAAGCAGAGCTCTTGCAAGAGCGCTTTGTCTTTATCTGAAATGTTTTTTTGTAATTCAGGGATCACCGAACTTAATGATAAGCCTTGATCTAAAACTTGAGCTATTGCCTTTGCTGCAATACTGCGTAAGTTGTATGACGTTTTCATAGTGAATTAGCGTTTATATATTGGCCGCCAGAGAAGAATAATATTGGCGTGAAAAAAGGACCCCCTGAAATATTGTTATTTCAAGGGGTAGTATCATTATTGAATGATTTTCCCAGGGGTAAACCAATCTCGTTTGGAATTTAGGAAATCGGCTGATGCCATAGGTTTTTTACCTGATGGTTGAAGCTTGGTGATATTTAAAATGCCTTCACCTGTTACAATATAAATGCCTGTTTTATCTGCTTTCAATAATGTACCTGGTATTTGATTGGTATTATCCGACGCGATAACTTGCGCTTCCCATACTTTCACCGGCTGATCATCGAGCATAAAAAAGCTCATAGGCCATGGATTAAACGCTCTAATACAACGTTCTATCTGTTGTGCAGATAACGACCAATTAATTTTTGCTTCTTCCTTTGATAGCTTTTCTGCGTAATTCGCTAGGCTATCATCTTGTTTTTCCGCTTTTAACTCACCGCTAATGATAAGATCTAATGTATTAATTAGTGCTTTAGGCCCCAGCTCTGCTAATTTAGCATAAAGAGAAGCACTCGTGTCTTGATGAGTAATTGGGCATGATGCTTTATAAAGCATATCGCCAGTATCTAAACCAACATCCATTTGCATAATGGTGACGCCAGTTTCTGTATCGCCCGCCCATAAGGCACGTTGGATAGGTGCAGCACCTCGCCATTTAGGTAGAAGAGAGCCATGGACGTTTAAGCAACCCAAACGAGGGATATCAAGTACTGCTTTGGGTAAAATCATACCATAAGCAACAACAATCATAACGTCAGGTTGTAGTGCTTTGATCCACTCATGATTCTCTTCTGGTTTTAACGATGTCGGTTGATAAACAGGAATGTTATTAGTTAATGCCAGTTCTTTCACTGGATTAATCGTCAGCTTCTTACCTCTTCCTGCGGGTTTATCTGGTGGCGTTAATACCCCAACAATATGATGTTGAGTTGATAACAGAGCAGCTAAATGTCGGGCTGCAAAGTCGGGTGTTCCCGCAAAGATAATACGTAATGAATCAGACACGTTTTTTTCCTGTTACAAGTAAATCACTATTGTCCCGCTTTTGCTCTTCTCTTATCGAGCTTTTCAACTTTTTGGCGGATACGTTGGCGTTTTAATGGAGATAAGTAATCCACAAATAATTTGCCAACTAAATGATCCATCTCATGTTGAATACAAATAGCGAGTAAGTCATCAGCTTCTAATTCAAAAGGTTGTCCGTTGTAATCAAGCGCTCTTACTTTTACGCGCTCTGCACGAGGCACAAATGCGCGTTGTTCAGGTATTGATAAACAACCTTCCTCTATTCCGGTATCACCTTCCTGATCAAGAAGTTCTGGATTAATGAGTACCAGTTTTTGATCTCGTGTTTCAGAGATATCAATGACGATGATGCGCTGGTGGATATCCACCTGTGTCGCAGCTAAACCGATACCTTCTTCCAAATACATTGTTTCAAACATATCATCGACAATTTTTTGAATTTCGGCATCAACTTTTTCGACTGGCTTTGCAATGGTGCGAAGGCGCTCGTCTGGATAATGTAATACGTGTAATACTGCCATAATTTATTTGGACTGTTTCTAAAATGTGAATGAGAATTAACGTCTATTCTAGACATTTATTGTCTGGATTGACAGTATTTGCTGAGTTTAGCACTCACCTTGTATGTTAAAAAATAACACTAGGATAATGCATGGATGCCAGAGAAATATGGATAAGACTTAATGTTGTTTCAAGATTGCCAGTAAATAAAGCGATTAAGGTGGTGGAATACTTACAATCATTGACGCAACTAAATCGTAAAGTGTTACTAGAATGTGGCCTATCAGAACAACAAAGTCACCAATTTATGAGGCTTCAGGCAAATTGTGTCAAAAGTACATTAAAGTGGCTAGATAAAAATGAATCATCACTCTTAACAATTTCTGATTCAGATTATCCTTTGCTATTAAAGCAAATATCTTCTCCACCTCTTTTGCTTTTTGTTGCAGGTAATAAAGAGCATTTAAAAAGCACACAAATTGCATTAATTGGTAGTAGAGATGCTACACAGTATGGAACTAAGTGGGCGACTTATTTTGCACAACAGCTCGTGAAAAATAAATTCACAATTACAAGCGGGTTGGCGCAAGGGATTGATGGTGTTGGACATCGTAGTGCTTTAAAACATCATGGCGTCACTATTGCTGTATTGGGGAGTGGTTTAGAACAAATTTACCCATCATTTCATCGTCGACTAGCAGAGCAAATCAAAGAGTCGGGTGTTCTTGTTTCAGAGCATCTCCCGATGGCACCACCTTTAGCTCGTCATTTCCCGCAAAGGAATAGAATTATTAGTGGATTGAGTTCAGCTCTCTTAATTGTAGAAGCTGGCATAAAAAGTGGATCTTTAATCACTGCCAATTATGCTCTACAACAAGGCAAAGAATTGTTTGTGTTACCCGGATTACTGGGTGATTCACACTTTGAAGGAAATCATCAGTTGCTAAAACAGGGGGCGAATTTAGCCTCTTCGCCAGATGATATTATGGAATATTTAAATAGCTCTTGGCAGTGGTTAATCTTTAATCATAATGATGATTTACAGGACGAGCATATTGCAGAGGTTGGCTCAGCTGCCAATAAAAAAGAGTCCAGCAATATGCCATTAGAAATTGAAAAACTTACACCCACTCAACAGCAATCAATAAATTTGATATTGCCTTTGTTAGGTTTTGATAAAGCTATCCCGATTGATATTATTGCGAATAAGAGCGGTTTATCCACATCAGATTTAGCTCCTCTTTTATTAGAGCTTGAGCTTATCGAAAAAGTCGCTATTGTGGCGGGTGGCTATATTCGATTGGAATAAGTGTTATGAGGTAAGACAATGGCAAAAATAATGCCGTTTACGTATCCATCTGAGCAAGAAAAATGTCCTGAATGTGGCAGTGATTTAATTATAAGAAATGGTGGTCATGGCCCTTTTCTAGGATGTTCTGCTTATCCTAATTGCCATTATATTAAGGCGTTGAAATCTCAAGGCGATGGACAGGTTATTAAAGTATTAGAAGGACAGCCTTGCCAATGTTGTGGCGCAGATTTAGTTTTACGACAAGGTAAGTTTGGCATGTTTATAGGCTGTAGCAATTATCCTGCTTGTGAGCATATAGAACAAATTGATAAACCTGATGAGACTGTGATTCATTGTCCTCAGTGCGAGAAGGGCAAATTATTACAGCGTAAGTCTCGGTTTGGTAAAATATTTTATGCTTGTAACCAATATCCTGAATGTCAATTTGTACTAAATAATAAACCGATTAATGGTGAGTGCGAATATTGTCATTATCCATTATTGATGGAAAAGAGGTCTTCTCAAGGAGTAAGATTAGTGTGCGCCAGCAAATTGTGTGGCAAGCAACAAACAAAAAGAGAAGAACATGAATAACGAAGTATCACCTGTAAATAATACAATTATAGAAGCACTGCAAAATAATCAAGTTATTGCCTATCCAACAGAAGCTGTGTTTGGTGTCGGTTGTGATCCTGATAGTGAAAGCGCGGTAATGGCATTACTTGAGTTAAAACAGAGAGCCATTGAGAAAGGGCTTATTTTAATTGCTGATAACTATGAACAATTAAAACCTTATATTGATGATAACGCATTGACTCAAGAACAGCGGGAGCGGATGTTTGCCTCTTGGCCAGGCCCAATCACTTGGGTTATTCCAGCTAAGTCAACAACGCCAAAATGGCTAACAGGGCGGTTTTCTTCCTTAGCTGTAAGGGTTACGGATCACCCTATTGTGAAAGCATTATGTGTGGCTTATGGCAAACCATTAGTATCAACCAGCGCAAATTTAAGCGGACTTCCTCCATGCCGTAGTGTTGAAGAAGTACAAGAGCAGTTTCGTAATCGAATTGCTATTGTAAATGGCGAGGTTGGTGGCAGAAAAAATCCTTCTGAAATTAGAGATGCACTCACAGGTGAGCTATATCGACAAGGATAATGATGCTATGGAAAAATATGTAGTGATGGGCAATCCCATTGAACATAGTCAATCTCCTTTTATTCATCAGCTTTTTTCGAAACAGTCAGGGATTGATTATGAATATGGGCGTTTACTGGTTCCATTAGGCGAATTTGATAAAGTAGCAACGCAATTTTTTTCTCAAGGTGGACGTGGAGCTAATGTTACCGTTCCTTTTAAGGAAGATGCTTTTCGCTTTGTGGATAAATTAACACAAAGAGCACAAGCCTGTGGTGCTGTTAATACTATTTTAAAATTAGATGACGGCACGTTATTAGGTGATAATACTGATGGTCAGGGCTTAATTCTTGATTTAGCTAGGTTGGATTTTATTATCCCCGGAAAAATATTATCGGTTCTTGTTATTGGGGCTGGTGGTGCTACACGAGGGATATTATTACCATTATTAAATTATAATTGTGATATTACTTTGACTAATCGCACTGTTGAAAAAGCACAACAATTAGCACAAGAATTTAGCCAATTTGGTACAATTAGAGCTAGTGCTCCACAAAATGTTACAGATAAACATTATGATCTAATTATTAACGCCTCTTCATCTAGTATGACGGACGATATTCCACCTATACCTGATAGTGCTTATGGTTTTAAAACTGCTTGTTATGATTTGTATTATAAGGCAGGTATGACTTCTTTTTTATACCATGCATTAAAAAATGGTAGTACACGCTTATCTGATGGCCTAGGTATGCTGGTAGGGCAAGCCGCTTATGCCGTTGAGTTATGGTATGAGCGAGTACCTGATATTAATCCAACAATAAATATTTTAAGAGAAAATTTGAATAAATGAATCAATCCATTCAATTTCCTGATCGTGAGCAGTGGCTTGAAGATCAAAATTGCGTTCTTTTCCCTATCATGGTCAATGGAATGTTATTTGATTGCCAAATCACCGAACAAGAGCTAAAGGCACGCTTTGGTGATAATAGCAATGCTCTTTGTTTGTTTAAGCAGCATCGATGGGAAATTGAAGAAGAATTTGAAGAGTTGGCTAAGCTGTATGAAGTGTCAACTCTTCATCCATTTTACTGTTTATCAATGGCGGAATGAGCCGTTGATAAATAGTCGTTCTTCCACTTTACGTAATTATTAGCAGAGTAGATAAAGTGTTGTATTTCTGCGGGCGTGAGTGGGCGGATCTTTTTTACTGGGCTACCTAAATAAAGAAAACCACTTTCTAGTCGTTTACCAGGTGGTACTAGGCTTCCTGCGCCGATCAAAACATTATCTTCAATAATTGCACCATCAAGTAAGATTGATCCCATGCCGACTAATACTCGGTTTCCGATTGTACACCCATGTAACATTGCTTTGTGTCCAACAGTCACATCATCACCGATGATGAGAGGAAAACCATTAGGGGTATTTTCTGATGCATGTGTAACATGTAGCACTGAGCCATCTTGAATATTAGTCCTTGCTCCTACACTGACATAGTTAACATCACCGCGGATCACAACCATTGGCCAAATGCTGACATCTTCACTAAGGCGTACATCACCAATAACAGTGGCTGTCACGTCAATATAAACATCTTTAGCAATGGAAGGTGATAAGTGTAAGTAACTTCTAATAGTGGAATGGCTCATGATTGACCTCATACGAATATTGTGGCGGTACTTTGCTGTAATTGTAATATAGAAAAGCATAGCAGTGAGCAGGTATATCTGACGAGAGAATAATCCAGAGTATTATTTTTAACTGAAATAAATAGCGATGATAATAAAAGTAAGTGGATCGATGATGATCGATAGAAGATAACGAATAGACAAAACGGTTATTGGTAGTATAATTTTTGTGCTACTAGCGGGGTTTTAGTGTCAAAAATAGACGTGTAGCTTAAAAATAGAGCGAACAGAAAAAAAATTGAAATAAATACTTGCGCTAATCTGAGAAGCCCCTATAATGCGCACCCACTGACCGACGATGAGCTGACAACAGCAACGACGGAAAGGGAAGAGAAAAGAAAAAAGTTTGAAAAAACTCTTGACTCTTCAGAGGAATAGCGTAATATACGCCTCCTCGCAACAACGCAGAAGACCGGAAACGGCAGCGACAGTTGCACTGCTCTTTAACAAATTATCAGACAATCTGTGTGGGCACTCGCAGAGACGATATCTTCTAAAAAATTAGA